>Ga0255752_10000942_pt1 | contig 35076 bp, 29 predicted proteins | sample 011ome_25_FD_179952 | JGI IMG/M metagenome (GOLD analysis project Ga0255752, IMG submission 179952) | Coastal salt marsh microbial communities from the Groves Creek Marsh, Skidaway Island, Georgia - 011512CT metaG (version 2) | ecosystem: Environmental > Aquatic > Marine > Intertidal zone >... | reverse complement strand
TTACTTGAAAAGCCTTACTTGAAAAGCCTTACTTGAAAAGCCTTACTTGAAAAGCATACTTGCTTGAAAAGCCTAAATGGAGAAGGAGTTGCCGCAGCCACAGGTCGAGCTGGCATTGGGGTTGCTGACAACAAACCGTGATCCTTGCAGGTCTTCCTTGAAGTCTACTTGCGCACCCACAAGGTATTGATAACTCAGAGCATCGACGACCAGCGTTACCCCTGCGTTTTCTATAACGGTGTCATCTTCTTCGACGTCTTCATCAAAGGTAAAACCATACTCAAATCCCGAGCAACCGCCCCCTGTCACGAAAACTCGAAGGTTCAAAGCCGGATTTTCTTCTTCCGTAATCAAGCTCTTGACCTTGCGGGCAGCAGAGTCTGTGAATTTAAGGCCAGTTGGACTATAGGTCGCTACGTCACTCATAAGGTTTCTTTGGCATCCATGGCCGAATATTCTCATCAGCCAATATTAAGGTTAGATCAAGTCGTCTTGGCCTAAGCACCACCCGCCACCGGCGGGCCCGCCGGAATGGACTCCATTGTAGCAGGTTTATCGGCAACAACAGCTTGCCGTTCGACACCTTTTAGCGAACCTGCCGCATCTTGCGTTCGAGTACCTGCCTGATCATGACGGTCATGAATCAGGCTACCTTCAACCCAGCTACCCGCAACCATCTCGATTACATTGTAATGAACATTACCTTTGATTTGGGCATTGGCGGCGAGTTCAATGTGTCGATCGGACCGGATATCGCCGATCACACTGCCGTTAATAACAACATTGGGAGCCTGTATATCGCCCACCACCATGCCCTTTTCGCTCACAGTAACCTGTGCTTTGGACCCGGCTTCCGCATAGATATTGCCCTTGACAGTGCCATTGATCAGCAGCTGATCCTTAAACCGCAGGTCCCCTGACACTTCACAATTGTTCGCAATCAAGGAAATCCCGGCTTCTGACTTTTTTTTACCAAACATGATTAAACCCCTTTCAAAAGCCAATCGAATGTCTTTTCTATGTCCGTCTTCTGGCCAGACGGCTTCAGCCTGACAACTACGGCGTTGGGACTAAACCCCTGAGGCAACTTGATTTCACCCTCTATATTTTGAAAGTAGCGAAAACGAAACCGCTCCTGGTAACTTGTCTTAATCGTTGGCTCGCTGAGCAGATCGCGGCCAACCTCATCTGGTTGTTTGCCGACAATAGAGATTTCAACCTCACCGCTTACGTACTCATGTTTTTCCACCACCTGAGTAAGCTGCAACTGATAGCGAAATTGATCAGCATTGTCTGTCGCGGTTACACCAAATCGTTCTATACGGAGACCCTTCTCGTCCGCATTGGGCACCATAACGCCTTTATAGAATCGAATTTCCTCATTGAGCACCGCAATCTGATTTTGCAGATCTTCAACGGACTGCCGAACCTCCTCGTTGGCAAGCTCGTCCACTGCACCACCCAGCTTCAGATCTGCAAGCGCCTGCCGAGTATCTCCCAACGCCTGGTCCGTCTGCGCGAGCTTATCAAGCAGCGTCTCTCGCTCCCGTAACAGGCTCGCGTTGGCACCCGACGCCTGCTGCATACCATACTCATAAGCCAACCAACCCAACGCCAGCAGCGCTGCCAGACACAAACCCGCCATGCCGACGCGGTACCAGGGCCTGTGAGGCACCACCACCATCGGGTGCTGTCTGCTGCCTTTTACTGTCGCCATAAGAATCGGATATCACATCGATTTAAGTCGACAGTTTAACAGAAATCTGCAAAAGCCCCATGTAATGCTGGATCTTATCACCGCATCCATCTTTTGGTGGTTTTGACAGGGGGCAATTCACTTACTCCTTGTTACCTGCTTAGCGCTTAGGCTTGGCGCTTTCGCGGCTGGGCACGCAACGAACTTTACTGACGGGGCCATCCTGCTGACGCTTGGGCGAAAGCCATGCTGTGTTTGCCGACACTGATGATGTCGATTCTTGGTATCAGCGAGGCCTTTGAATAGGACCTAGCGTGACGATCGGATTTGAATAGTAAGCGCAGGAGTGGTTGAATTCGCAACTCGTTCATTATCGCGTCCTACATCATGAGTCGTTCAGCATCACTTTTTGAAGCAGCTAAACAAGTCCTTCCCGGCGGCGTCAACTCACCGGTAAGAGCCTTTCAGAGAGTTAGCGGTAATCCGGTCTTTTTTAAACAGAGCCGCGGAGCCTACCTCATCGATGAAGATGATCAACAATACATTGACTATATCGGGTCCTGGGGCCCCATGATTGTAGGACATTGTCACCCTGCTGTGATTCAAAAGGTGCATCAAGCACTCGATAATGGCTTAAGTTTCGGCGCACCGACAGAAATTGAAACCTTGATGGCCAACAAGGTGAACGAGATCATGCCCCACATGGAGATGTTGCGCATGGTCAGCTCTGGCACCGAAGCGACCATGAGCGCGATTCGTCTGGCTCGAGGATTTACCGGCCGGGATAAAATCGTCAAATTCGAAGGCTGTTATCATGGTCATAGCGACTCTCTGCTCGTCAAAGCCGGTTCTGGCGCCCTGACCATGGGCGAACCTGACTCGTTGGGCGTTCCTGCCAGCCTGGCGCAACACACCATCACCCTGGAATACAACAACATTGGTGAAGTGGAACAATTGTTCGCCAGATCCGGGCATGAAATTGCCGCCATCATTGTTGAACCCGTGGCTGGCAATATGGGGCTAGTACCCCCAGTTCCCGGCTTTCTTGAAGCCCTGCGTGCTCAATGCGACGCCTTCGAAGCTATCCTGATCTTCGACGAGGTGATGACGGGTTTTCGGGTCGCCCTGGGCGGCGCACAAGCGCTATATAACATTCGACCAGATCTCACAACTCTCGGTAAAATTATCGGCGGCGGCATGCCCGTCGGCGCCTTTGGTGGCCGAAAAGATATTATGAGCTTGTTGGCGCCACTGGGCGGGGTCTACCAGGCTGGCACCTTGTCTGGTAATCCCATCGCCATGACTGCCGGACTGGCAACGCTGGAAATCATTCAGGCGCCGGGTTTCTATACCGAATTGACAGAAAAAACCCGGGCCCTCGTTACTGGTCTGCAGGGCGCCGCCGACGACGCCGGCATCGACTTTACCACTAACCAGGTGGGTGGCATGTTTGGCTTTTTCTTCACTAATGCCGAAGTCAGGTATTTCAGCCAGGTCATGAATGCTGACACTCAACAATTTAATCGTTTTTTTAATGGCATGCTGGCTAAGGGCATCAATTTGGCACCCTCGCCGTTTGAGTCCGGCTTCGTTTCGGCAGCGCACTCTGACGCAGATATCTTGGCAACTATTGAAGCCGCTCGAACCGTTTTGAGCGGACTCAGGTAGACACTCTTAAGCTCAACAAACCTTGGGGCAGTAATGGCAAATTTTGACGTGTATGGCGTAGGCAACGCACTGGTGGATACAGAGTATGAGGTAGATGACGGGTTCATCCGCATTGCCAACCTGCAAAAGGGTGTCATGACCCTGGTCGAAGCAGATGCGCGGGAAAAGCTCCTCCATCTCCTGGAGCATGAACACGAACTCCAGGTCATCAAGCAGGCCGGCGGCGGTTCTGCCGCCAACACCATCGTGGCCGTTGCCCAATTCGGCGGCAGGTCCTTCTACAGCTGCAAAGTCGCCAATGATGCCACCGGCGATTTTTTCATGCATGACCTGCAGGCCGCCGGCGTCGAGACCAATCTAAATGCGGGACGAGAGCCCGGCATCACAGGCAAATGTATTTCTCTGGTGACACCTGATGCTGAACGAACCATGACGACGCATCTCGGCATCACGGCATCACTCGGGGTCAATGAACTCAACCCAGACGCACTAAGGCAATCCAATTATCTGTATATTGAAGGCTACCTGGTCACTTCGCCAAGCGCGATGGCTGCCGCCAAGGAAGCTCAGTCCATTGCTCGGGCTGCAGGCGTCAAAGTTTCCTTGACGCTTTCAGACCCAGCCATGGTGGACAACTTCAAACAGGCTTTTGACGAGCTTGCTGAAGGTGGCATTGATTTGATTTTTTGTAACGAGGACGAGGCCAAACTCTGGACCGCCGCTAAGTCTCGCGATGAAGCTATGATTCGTCTGAAGTCCATTTGCCCGCGCGTCGCCATGACCTGCGGTAAGGACGGCGCTATGGTCTTCGACGGCGGAACTGTCAGTTTAGTGCCGGGATTTCCCGCCAGAGCAATAGATACTACCGGCGCAGGAGACATGTTCGCCGGCGCCTTTCTGTATGGTATCAACCATGGCATGAATTACCTTGAAGCAGCGCGCCTCGCCAACAGGGCTGCAGCCATGCTGGTGACGAATTTCGGTGCTCGAATGCCCACCATGGATGTTCGCGCCTTGCTAAGTTCGGACTACTGAGGCTCGGCGGCCTCGAATAGACCTAGCTGTCGATCTGTCACTTGCGACAAAGAAGTCGCATGGAGGGCCAGAATAGCGTCTGCGATGGGTGCTATCTGTTTGTCGACGTAAAATTGGTAGTCGATCTGAGAGGTCAAATATTGGCGCGGCTCGGGTCCGTTCCGTGTCATCACATACTCAACCCAGCCGCCATGGGTCATCCGTCGACTCAGACCCTTGGCGACCCTGACATCATCACTGATTCGGGCCGCTTTGACATGAGGCGGCACATTCTTGGTGTAATCATCAAGCTTGCGGCGTAGCCGTCGACGCAGCACCAACTCCTCGTCGCGTTCACCCGCGTAAACAGACCGCACCGTTTCTCGCACGAAGTCGGCGACCGGCTGGTCATGAAACAGTAACCGGTAAAGCTCCTGCTGAAAGTTTCGAGCCAAGGGGGTCCAATCGCTGCGTACGGTTTCCAAACCCTTGAAGACCATTGTCTCTTTCGTCCCAACTTTGACCAGCCCTGCATAGCGTTTTTTACTGCCGGCAGTCGAACCGCGAACAGTCGGCATGAGAAAGCGTGCAAAGTGGGTCTCATACTCAACCTCAAGACAACTCACCGTACCCACCGAGGCGCTGATCCGCGCTTGCCACCAGTGGTTAAGTCTCTGCATCAGAGCTTGACCCGTGGCATCCACATCAGTGGTCTGATCCTGACCCTGCAGCCAGACGAAAACCGAGTCAGTATCTCCATAGATCACTGAATAGCCCCAGTCTTCCAACAGGTCACGGCTGGTCTGCAGTATTTCGTGGCCGCGCAGTGTAATTGAGCTCACCAGTCGAGGATCAAAAAATCGACAACCCGGTGTACCCAGCACCCCGTAAAAAGAGTTCATGATGATTTTTATTGCTTGGGACATAACCGTTTGATTGGCCAATTTTGCTCGGTCTCTCGCCTGCCAGAGACTTGCAATAATCGAAGGCAGTATGAACTGTCGGCGGGAAAACTTAGCACCTTTGAACCCCCCTATAGCATCGTCTTCCCGCGCGCCACAGACCATTGCCAGTGGATCTATGTGAAACGTGCGAATGATACTGGGATAAAGGCTCTTGAAGTCCAGCACAATCACATGCTCGTAGAGGCCCGGTTTTGAGTCCAGAACGTAGCCACCGGGACTGCCGGTCTCCACCTGATCGTTCACCACCGGGCCAACATAGCCTTGACGGTGAAGTCTGGGCAGATATAAAAAGTCAAACGCCGCAACGGAGCCTCCTGGTCGGTCCAGGTCAAGACCGGTCAACCGAGCACGCTCAAGTGCAAATCGAATCAAATCTGTCTTGGCAAAGATTTCCTCAACCAATATACAATCTTCAAGATTATAACGTGCCAACGCGACCGGATTATGAGCATACATGGTCTGGATTTCTGCCGCACGACTATCAACATCAGCTACCAACTTGCCACGCCCTAAGAGAACCCTGGCGACATTTTCAAGGCTGAAACTCTCAAACTGGTAAGTCGCAGTCCGTAGCAACTCGATACCATCAAGGATCACTCGACCGGGAACGAGCGCATAATGCCGCTGCTGCCCTTGACTGGAGGATCGCCATCGAACCACCTGACGCTCGCGACCCAATCTAAACGCCAGACCATGGAATTCGCAGCGTTTTTGCAGAAAATGTAAGTCGAAACTCACGACACTCCAACCAATAATGACATCCGGGTCGAGCACCGCCAACCAATCAAGGAACCGCTCAATCAGCGCAGCTTCAGTCGGCACGTATTCAAGGTAATCGACCTTCGCCTCTGAAGCGGTAACAACTCCATCAGGTCGACTATTATCGCCAACCATGAAAACCTTGGCCAAGTCCGGTCCAGACACGGCAATCGAATAAAGAATGTTTTCGGTATAAGACGTCTCAATATCTAGAGATACAACCCGTAATTGTGGCGTATATTCCACAGGAACCAGGCGTGGATTACGGTATACCGGCACCGCTCCCTCGTTCTCTGCTAGACCCTCAACGGACATGGCGCCAGTGATAAATCGCTCCATTAAATATCGATCGGTGGGCCGAATGTCCGCCTCTAGCGGCTGTAAATTTTCTTGCCAAAGACGTGACCTGGCAATATTTAAATCCTTTTGCGAAGAAAAATAGCAGGCATGCACTGGGTTGTTTTGAAAATCAACCAGGGGGACTGCGGCATCGCGCCAACGGAGATTGTCCGCAAGAATTCGCTGCGCTGCAGGAATTCGCGTTAGCGGCAAAAAGAATACCGATTCTTGGTTTTCGATGACGACCTTGATCGGCCCCTTGTCTGTTGCCAACCAAAAGACAAGATCCTGGCCATCAGGTTTTTCGAGCCACTGCCGAGTCAGCACAAAACCCTTCAGCATGGGTGCTCCTGAAGCGCCTTGAGGCTTATGATTGTAGCTCGGCCGTCGGTCACAATAATTCAGTCCTTCACTGTTTGATGCTAATTCTAGACACGGTAGATTTGACCACGGTTGATTTGACCACGGTTGATTTGACTATGTCTTTTAAAAACGGTCTTTTAAAAACGGGCTTTTAAAAACGGGCTTTTAGAGACTGTCTTTTAACGACCGCCTTTTGACACTCAAGCGCAACGCTCACTATCGGTTGCGCTAGCCAACGCTTCTGCCAACGAACTACCACTAGGCCAGATCAGTATAATAACCATTGCCGACTACCATCCTGCAATTGGACAATCTCGGGCGTCACGCCAAATGCTGCTTTGATTCGATCCGTCGTTAGAACCTCTTCAGGCGAACCTGTTGCCACGACTTCTCCTTCTTTTAGCAGCAGCAAGCGATCTGCATATCTGGCCGCGAGATTAATATCATGCATGACCAGCAGTACCCCCGCCCCTTTCTTGGTTAGTTGGCCCAGAAGGTTCATGAATAATACTTGATGGGCTATATCCAGTGCGGCAGTAGGCTCATCAAATAAAAGATAACCACCAGGCAGACAATCCCATAATTGACACAGTACTCGAGCAATCTGGGTCCGCTGTTTTTCGCCACCCGACAAACTGGTGTAAACCCGCTCAAGCAGGACCTCAAGGCCTAATTGGGTGGCAATTTCTGCCCGCATTGGTGCATTTAAGCGCGCACTCCCACCATGAGGCATTCTGCCCATCTGAATGATTTCATCCACCTTAAAGGGAAATTCCAAACTGGTATTTTGTGGCAAAACTGCCAGACGTTTGGCGCGGCTCGCCAAAGTCATATCGCCATAAAAGTCTTCGTCGAGGCGAACAGATCCCGTAGTAGGTGTCGTCGTACCGGCAAGCAGACCCACGAGCGAGGACTTGCCTGCACCATTAGGACCTACCACTGCCAGCAACTCACCTGACTGGAGTTGCAAGCTGATATCCCTTAACAGAGTTTTGCCCGTATAGATCAGGCTACAGTGTTCGGCGCAAAGGGTCATAGTCCAAGCCTGTGTTTTTGGCTGACTAACAGGTAGATAAAAAATGGTCCACCTAACAGTGCCGTCAGTATCCCCACAGGTAATTCCGCAGGGGCAATGATCACGCGTCCCAATGTGTCTGCCAGTAGCACCAGTAAGGCGCCTAACAACGCCGAGGCTGGGATGACCGTGCGGTGGTTGGAGCTCATCGTCAAGCGTATCAAGTGCGGAACAACCAGCCCGATAAACGCAATGATGCCCACCAGAGCAACGCTGGTACCGGTTATCACCGCTGTGTACAGCACGATTCGAGTGCGCAGCCGCGGAACGTTTATACCCAGGTGCGTCGCTTCAATATCGCCGAGGGTTACCGCATTGAGCTTTTGGCTATCGAAAAACAGCAACAACACGACAATCGGAATCAGCAATGCCAGTCTGACACTCGCCCAGTCGGCGCCATTGAAACTGCCGAGCGCCCAGAAGGCGACAGACCTTAACTGCAAGTCGGATGACAGATAGGACAATAAACCCACTCCAGCCGCGGCGATGGCATTGACAGCGACCCCAGCCAACAACAGGCTTGCCATGGTGCCACTGCGCTGACCAACTTTTAGCACCAGCAGCGTAGTGACAAAGCCACCAACAAACGCACTGCCAGCCAAGCCCAGGAATCCCCAGGTCGAATTTTGTAGATTCAGTACCATAAAACCGGCGGCAAACAGCGCAGCACCACTGGATACGCCAATCAACGCTGGATCAGCCAGCGGGTTTCGAAAAATACCCTGTATCGCCGCACCGGCAGCAGCGATTCCAGCGCCAACTATTACGCTTAATAGGACCCGTGGCAGTCTGATTTGCAACAAGATGGTTTGTGCAAAATCCGGATTCGACGGCTGGTTAAACAGCGATAATACCTGCGCCATCGAGATCGAAGCACTGCCTAAAAACATCGCAGTGACTGAAGCGCCACAGAGCCCTACAATCATCATGACCCAGACCCCTGACCTGGTCACGTCAGTTCCTCCAACGAGACAGGTAGCTGCTCTGCCAGAGAAATATCTAGCGGACTCAACGCTGCACGGTAAGCCAAGACTTCAACACCAGACTGCACCGCTGAAGCCAAAGTTGACGCATAGGTCGGATCAATATGCAGAGCCGGACGAACAGAGTCGATCGCTGAATGCTGTACGCAGAATATCAAGACACCTCGGCCTCCCTGGTCGACGACTTGCATGAGCTCGCGTAAATGCCTGGTACCACGACGACTCACCGAGTCCGGAAAATAGCCAATATTGAGCTCGCCACGGGGCTCGCACAAGGTCACACTCTTCACCTCTACATAGCAGGGCGGTAGCGTCGAGTGATTGCTGAGCAAAAGATCGATTCGACTATTTTCCTGCCCATATTTGACCTCAGCATCGATCGCCCCATAGCCCTTTAGTGCCTTGATCTGCCCCAACTCGATCGCCGCCTTGACCAAGGCATTTGCACGATGGGTGTTGATACCGATGAAATGTCCCGCTTGAGTCTCATTAAGCTCCCAGGTATACGCATATTTGCGCTTCGGATTCGCAGCCGTCGAATACCAGACTCGATCGCCTGCGATGGCGCAGTTTTTCATCGAGCCCGTATTGGGGCAATGAATTGTGGTTACCGTTCCATCTGGCAACGTAATATCGGCGAGAAATCGTTTGTATCGCTTTATCAGCAGAGCAGAGGCGAGCGGGGGTGAAAACTTCATGCCAACCCATAGGCCGCAACGGCTCGACGTATGCGATCAACGCCCAACTCAAGCCTGTTAAGGCGCTGAGCATAGCTGAAGCGCACATGCTCATTTGCTCTGTAAAAACCGAAGTCGGTGCCGGGTGTCACGGCAACATAGTGATTCTCCAGCAGGTTGTCGCAGAAAGCCTCACTTTCAACGGCAAGACCGCTAGGTAGCGTCGCATAGATATAGAAGGCACCTTCCGGCATCCTTTCTATTCCAAAGCCGAGTTCCCGCAGCGCGGGAACTAAAAAATCACGACGCTGCTGAAACGCTTCGCGCTGGCGCTCCATAATATCCCGAGCTTCTGCACTGAATGCCGCTCTCGCAGCTTCCTGAGCAATGCTGGACGGGCAAATGAAAAGGTTTTGTGCGAGCTTTTCGACTTCAGCAACCGCTGAGTCCGGCACGATCAGCCAACCCAGGCGCCAGCCGGTCATGCCGAAATATTTCGAAAAGCTGTTGATCACGAAGGCTTCAGAATCAAACGCCAGAATGGTCGAAGGCTTATGGCTGCCGTAAGTCAGGCCATGATAAATTTCATCGACGACAAGGTGCCCTCCGCGCTGCCGAACGCTCGCCGCGACAGACTTGAGATTAGCCTCGTCGATAATCGCGCCCGTCGGATTTGCCGGAGAGGCCAACAAGACACCTCGAGTAGAGGCTTGCCAATGCCGCGCGACCGACTCAGCACTCAACTGATAGCTCTCAGCCGCGGAAACCGGCACCAAGTGACCCTCACCGCTGAAAGCCTTGAGAAAATGCCGATTACACGGATATCCGGGATCCGTCATCAGCAATCCCTCGTTAGGATTTAGCAGTAACGCGGTAACTAACAACAAAGCGCCGGAACTACCGGCCGTGATGAAGATTCTTGAGGGCGCGACGTCCACGCCATGTTCGTCGGCATAATGGCGACTCAGCAAAGCGCGAAGCTCAGGGATCCCCTGTGCTGGCGTGTACTTGGTTTTGCCAGCGCGCAACGCATCGATTCCCGCAGAAACAATAGAGGGCGGCGTCTCAAAGTCTGGCTCCCCCACTTCCATGTGAACCACCTCATGACCAGCAGCCTGAAGTTGATTTGCTCGGGCCAGTAATTTCATCACCTTGAATGACTGAATATCCTTCAATCGATGGGCATATTTTGGCCTTTGGTCAGCTGTCATTCGTTACCACCCATCCCTGGACCGAGCTCTCGGCCTGTACTTGATTGACTCTGGAGTATTACTTAAATTTGCTGTCGGGTCAGAGACTATCCCGATTATTTTCAGCATCGTGCTTTCATCGACCTGGATCAAAGCAAAACCATAATGATCGAATTGGCTATTGGAGAAACCGCTACATTCTGGTAACGTTCGCGCTCGATTTTGTTTAGGTTTTACGTGACATAGCATACTGGATAGAACTATGGCAGCCAAAACTAAAAATAGTACGAAAGCTAAGCCCGCAGCCCAAACCAAGGTTGTGAAGCCTGAGACGAAAGCGAAAGTTGCTAAGCCTAAAGCCCAGGCCAGCGCTTCGAAGCTGACTAAAAAATCACCAGCTAAAAGCCCTGCTGCCGCTAAGGCTGCCACTAAACCGGCTGCTAAACCCCCTGCTAAACCCCCTGCTAAACCCCCTGCTAAACCGGTAAAGAAAGCGCCGGTTGGCAAGAAACCAGCGGCCAAAGTCGCGACTAATCCGACCAAGAAACCCAAGGCAACTGCGACCGCAATAAGCAAGCAACCTGTGGCAAAAACATCTGCAAAAACATCTGCGAAAACCTCTGTCAAAGTGTCGGCGCAGGAAAAGAAAACTGTCGCCGCCAAGGTTGTAAAGACGACGCCGATTTCGGCCAAAACCAAGGCTAGCAACCAAAAACCCTTGGCCTCCAAACCCGTAAAAAAGGCGCCCGTGACCGCTGTGGTGACAAAGCCTAACGCCAAGGCAACCAAACCTGCCAAAGCTAGCGCCAAACTGAAAGCGGTCGAAAAACTAAATGTGGCGCAAGAATCGCCAGCAGACATTCCGACAAAAACCTCATCTAAAGGCTCTCCAAAGGCAGCCCAACGAGAACCAAACGTGGCCAAGACCGTCTCTGACTCCAATGAAAAACCAGCCGTCAAGCAAAAAATAGCGGCTAAGACACCAGCCAAGGCTAACAAGAAAAAACCCGGCAGCCGTCGAATAGATGCCCAGCCTGCAGATTTCAAACCCTATACTCGCAAAAAAGATGAAGAGTATATGAACGCGGTACAGCGGGAACATTTCAAGCAGATTCTGCTCGACTGGAAATTGCAGTTGATGGAGGAAGTTGATCGCACTGTTAACCATATGAAAGATGTTGCTGCCAACGATCCGGATCCAGCAGATAGAGCGACCCAGGAAGAGGAGTTCAGCCTTGAGTTACGGACCCGCGATCGGGAACGCAAACTGATCAGAAAGATTGATGCTACTATCGACCTGATCGATCAGGACGACTACGGCTACTGCGAATCCTGCGGTATAGAAATCGGCATCCAGCGACTGGAAGCCAGGCCAACCGCGACTCAATGTATCGACTGCAAGACACTCGATGAAATCAAGGAACGTCAAATTCACGGCTAGACTGCGCCTGCCTGTGAAGCATGGCTGAGGGTCAGCACTACATAGGCCGGTTTGCGCCTTCGCCGACTGGACCACTGCACTTTGGATCGGTCGTTGTTGCGCTGGCTAGCTGGTTAGACGCGCGCCACCACAACGGCCGATGGCTGCTTCGAATTGAAGATATAGATCCGCCGCGCGAGGACCCGAAGGCTCCCGATCAGATCATGAGACAACTGGCGGCTTTAGGGCTGCACTGGGATGGCGCACCCTTGTTTCAAAGCCAGCGACTTGATGCCTACCAGGCGACGTTGGAGGATCTGAAAACTCGAAGTCTTGCCTATCCTTGCACCTGCAGCCGACGTGACCTGCCGCCGATTTATCCAGGCACCTGCCAGTCTCGGCGATTCGAGACCACTCTGACACCCTATGCGATTCGCCTGCGCATCCCTTCAACTACGATCAATTTAGCCGACCCGATTCAAGGGCCACAGGCCTGGCAACTACCCACCGAAATCGGAGACTTCATCATTAAACGCAGGGATGGCTGGTTTGCCTATCAACTGGCAGTCACAGTAGACGATGCGTTTCAGCAAATCAGTCATGTGGTTCGTGGTAGCGACCTGCTTGACTCAACACCCAAACAAATTGTTTTAGCGCAGCTCTTGCATCGCCCCAAGGTTAGCTACGCGCACATCCCGTTAATGGTTGACCAACATGGCCTCAAACTCAGCAAATCCACCGGCGCAGCAGCAACATCAATGGAAGCACCAACCGCCTGTATCAGGCAAGCCTTGAAGGTGCTCTGCCAACCGCTACATCCCGAGGTTGACGACCTGGAGACACTTCTGGGCGCTGCGACCGCTGCATGGTCGATGGAGCGGGTGCCAAAAAAACGAGAACTTGCAGCGCCACCAGACCAATATTAGCGAACGCTTTCGAGGCACCCGGCTCGCAGCGCATCCTCTACAGAACGTCAGCCACGAAATAAATTTGACTTCGATGAGTCATCATTGTTTAGTACCTATACAGATGTCAGGTTCTGCAGTGTGTTATATGAGCAGAAGAAATATTCTTATCGTCGAAAATGACCTGGTCCTACGTACATCCTTAAAGCAGTTTCTCGAAAAAAAATTATACAAAGTGGTAGAAGCTGGATCTTTAGCCGAGGCCTTGCAGAAAGATCTGGAGACTTTCGCGCTAATCATCACTGATTTACGCCTGCCCGGATCAGCGGGTACCGATATCATCAGACTCGCCAATAGCGTCCCAGTATTGGTTATGGCCAGCAATGCCACCATCAGCTCTGCCGTGCAAACCATGAAGCTTGGCGCAGCTGACTATATTGCCAAACCCTGCGACCACGAGGAACTCCTGAGATCCGTCGTCACGCTGATCGGGCCGACGGAAAACCCACCCCCGCTATTTCCAGAAATGCTGGGTGACTGTGATGCCATGCGCCAACTCTTTGATCGTATCTGCAAAGTCTCGCCAACCCAGTCTAGCGTATTAATTACAGGCGAGTCTGGCACGGGCAAGGAACTCGTGGCTCGCGCTATCCACGGGGCCAGTCCCCGTAGTCACCGACGCATGGTTTCGCTCAACTGTGCCGCGATTCCTGAGACGCTGATCGAGTCGGAGCTATTCGGTCACGAAAAGGGGGCTTTTACTGGTGCCATTAATAGTCGAATCGGGCTTGTTGAAGCTGCGAATGGAGGCACCTTGTTTCTCGACGAAATCGGCGAGCTGCCCCTGGAGGCCCAAGCCCGGTTGCTGCGGGTTCTGCAGGAAGGCGAGATTCGCAAAGTCGGGTCCATTGAAACCCGCAAGGTGGATGTTCGACTGATCGCTGCAACTCACCGCAACCTGGAAAGGTTGACAAAGAGCGGGCAGTTTCGTGAAGACCTCTATTATCGTTTGAATGTCATCAAACTTAACCTGCCACCCTTACGCGAGAGACCGAGTGATCTGAAGAGTCTGGCCGAGCACTTTCTCCAAGTGAACAGCCGAAAACTTGGTAAGTCGTGCTTGCGGTTTTCGCAAGACGCGTTGGCATTGATTCAAACCTATTCTTGGCCGGGTAATATTCGTGAATTAAAGAATGCCATCGAACGTAGCGTGACGATGTGTGAGGGGATACTGATTGATGCAGAATCACTGGCCATCGAAATTGAGACCCACCACCGCTCTGCGGACAGCCGTCATCGAGGGAACCACGATTCAATGGATAATGCTTCTCTGGCTGAGTATTTCACTCGCTTCGTCACAGATCATCAAGGTCACATGACGGAAACAGAGTTGGCCCAGAAACTCGGCATCAGCCGCAAAGCATTATGGCAAAGACGCCAAAAGTTCAGCATGCCGCGCGAGCGCTCTCGAAAAATCTGACCCGTTTAGGCTCTGCTCGTCGGCCGCCCTGCGGTGCTCAGGCGACTTATGGAGCGGCCGATAAAGCCACCCATTGTGATACTTAAGTTCACACTCGCGCACGCTAGTGTAACTATTCGACCCGCTTTTCGCGCACCCAAAACGATAAAGCTTTGTTATTCTTAAGATCATGTTGCTGGCACAATTCCTGCTGAACGTTACCCTAGCTGTGAAGCTAACGTGTCGATGTAACAACAATAGCAAACGGGCTTCGATACACTAAAAATAATAACGTGATAAAAAAAATAACAACTGCGAAGAATAATAAAAATCACTAACTTGCCATTGCAACCGGGGGCATGGATTTGTCCCCTGCTTTTTTCGCTGCACCAAATCCCTTTTCTGCATACTCTCCCGCCACACTCTCTGCTACTATGAGCGACTACTGCGACCTGCCCCGATGGACGTCGCCATCTTTTAAAATAGCTCATGAGAATGACTGAAACGCCCATAGACTTGTCGCCTGACCACATCAACGTCAATGCCTTGAAGGTAGTGAAACGACTGACCAGCGCTGGTTACCAAGCGTATCTGGTGGGTGGTTGTGTCCGTGATCTGCTACTGGGCAGTCATCCCAAAGACTTTGATGTCGCCACCGACGCCAGTCCGGAGGAGGTTCACGACTTATTTCGCAATTCGAGGTTGATTGGCCGGCGTTTCAAGATTGTCCATGTCAGGTTTGGACGAGAAATCATCGAGGTCGCTACTTTCAGAGCACCCCATAGTGCACTGGAGACAGAGCAGAATTTCTCTGATGGCGGCATGATCCTATCTGACAATATCTATGGCAGCTTCCATGAGGATGCTGAGCGCCGCGATTTCACCATGAATGCGCTCTATTACGACCCTGAGCAGGACACCATCCTCGACGAGGTCAACGGTCTTGAAGATCTTGGCAATCGCCAGATTCGCCTGATCGGTGAGCCTGATAGCCGCTATCGAGAAGACCCTGTGCGAATGCTCAGAGCCGTTAGATTCAAGGCTAAACTCGGGTTCGAGATAGACGCGAGCACAGCCGAGCCTCTTCACCGCTTGGGTCTGCTTTTAAGGGATATACCGCCGGCTCGCTTATTCGAGGAAGTGCTCAAGCTTTTCATGACCGGGCATGGTGAACAATCCTTCAAGGTCCTACGTGAGTACGATCTATTCGGCTGGTTATTTCCTGAAACAAACCGTTTGCTTGATAACGCGCACTGCGCCGAGTTAATTCGCCTGGCGCTGGCCAGCACCGATCGACGAATTGCCCAGGATATGCCTGTCACTCCCGCATTTATCTTCGCTGCGCTGCTCTGGCAGCCCTATCTCACACAGCGGGATCGCCTTGAGGCAGATGGCGAGAACAGTTATGTCGCCAGCTTTGAGGGTGCGAATCAAGTGGTATTGAGGCAATTGCTGGTGACCTCTATTCCCAAACGCTTTTCCGGCCCCATGCGGGATATCTGGAGCCTGCAAAATCGTTTGCCCATTAAAGTGGGCAAAAAACCGGAGACTCTTTTGCAGCATAAGCGCTTTCGCGCCGCCTATGATTTCCTGTTATTACGGGAAGAGTCAGGCGAGGAACTCGATGGACTTGGCGCCTGGTGGACAAAATTTCAGGAGACCGAAGAAAGAGATCGTGGCGATCTGCTGGAAAAGCCGCAGACGCCAACTAATCGCCCGCGACGACGGCGGAGAAAACCGGCGAATCAAGCCTCAAACGCCTAAAAAGATTGTACAATCTGCTCAACTCGTTGACGCATAATCGGGAGAAAGGCTTGCAGTTCGATACAAACCACCCTGACTTTCCCCACTATATTGCTGTCGAAGGTCCTATCGGCGTCGGCAAGACAACCTTCACCAAGCGCCTGGCCACCACTTTTAACTATGAAACGGTGCTCGAGAAGCCTGAGACCAACCCCTTTCTTGATCGTTTCTATCAGAACAGGCGTCAGGCAGCGCTACCCACTCAGCTATTTTTCCTGTTTGAACGTAGTCGGCAGATTCAGGAGATGCGCCAAGGTGATATGTTTGAGCCGGTCAGAATCGCAGATTTCTTATTAGAAAAAGACCGACTGTTTGCCGAAATCAATCTCGACCATGACGAATTGGCGCTCTACAACAACGTCTACAACCACCTCGCAATCGATGCGCCGACGCCGGACCTGGTGATTTATCTGCAGGCTCCGGTGCCCGTGCTGATGGATCGAATTCAACAGCGAGGTATTGCTGCTGAACAGTACATTGAAAAGGCCTATCTTGCTCAACTGGTCGATGCTTATACCAATTTTTTTCATTATTACGATGCTGCACCTTTGCTCATCGTCAACGCTGCTGAAATTGACCTGGTCAATAGTGATGCCGACTACGAGGCCCTTGTCGCTTACCTGAGTAAGGTCAAACGCGCTCGACACTACTACAACCCGACTCCTCTAATGGTATAACAGATATGGCTTACGTTCTTCCCGGCTGCTGGCAAGCCCTCGCTGACCAGGCTCGGCGAATGCGCCACACCTCTATGTTATCGATGTTTGAAGCCGACCCATCCCGCGCAACCCGCTATAGCTTGCAGGCCGCAGGTTTGACCCTCGACTACTCAAAAAATCTGATTAACGACGAAACCCTGGGACTCTTTCAGCAATTAGTCGACGAGATTCAGCTCGGCGCCGGCATTGAGGCTATGTTTACGGGCGAGAGAATCAACCCTACTGAAAACCGCGCCGCGCTCCATTCGTTACTCAGGGCCAGCACCGCACCCGCGAACCCAATGCTGGCAGATCAATATGCTGCTGTACAAGCGTCTCTGGCTCAGGTTCAGCGCATCAGCGAAGCAGTGCGTAGCGGCAATTGGCTGGGTGCCAGCGGTAAAACCATCACCCATGTTTTACATCTCGGTATTGGTGGGTCGTACCTTGGACCGCGCATGGTGGAGGAAGCTCTCTCACCCTATAGTGATGGCCAGATCCATTGCGATTATGTTGCTAATGTTGATGGGCAACATATCGACCAAGTCTTGGCGAGGCTAGACCCGAATCGAACCCTGGTCATCATCGTCTCTAAATCCTTCTCAACCATCGAAACCAAGGTCAATGCTGAGTCGGCTCAACGTTGGTTGCGTCAAACCATTCCAGCGACCCAGTTACATCGGCACGCTGTGGCGGTAACCAGTAATGTGCCGGCTGCACGCGCGTTCGGCATTGCTGATGAGAATATTCTACCCATGTGGGATTGGGTTGGCGGCCGTTACAGCCTTTGGTCCGCTGTCAGCCTGCCCATCGCGATCAAATTCGGATTTCACCACTTCGAATCCTTGTTAAAGGGTGCCGAGGCCATGGATAACCATTTTCGAACCAGTCACTGGCCACACAATATGCCTATGATGCTCGCAGCACTGGGCGTATTTTACCGTAACTTTATGGACGTCGGTTCACACGCTATTCTGCCCTACGATCATTCGTTGCGACTCTTACCAGCGCATCTCCAGCAACTTGATATGGAGTCCAACGGCAAATCCATATCCATCCAAGGAGACCCGGTCACCATCCAGACGGGCCCGACAATTTGGGGCGGAGAGGGGACCAATGGTCAACATGCCTTCCACCAGCTATTGCATCAGGGCACGCACTTCACCAGTTTGGACTTTATTCTGCCACTAATACCCCATCATGATCGCCACCTTCACCATGACTGGCTGGTGGCAAATTGCCTGAGCCAGAGCCAGGCGTTGTTACAGGGCATGGGCGCTGAGCAGCTCAACATTGAGGGCTCTGACCTAGAAAAAGCGCCTCGAACCCTGCCGGGTAACCGGCCTTCGAATACTATTATTCTGCATCAACTAACCCCGGAAACATTGGGCGCTCTCATCGCTTTATATGAACATAAGGTTTTTTGTCAGGCACAAATATGGCAGATTAACCCCTTTGATCAATGGGGCGTTGAGCTTGGCAAAAAGCTCAGCCAATCTATTTTTACCGCGATCGATCAGGGCGCAGAGCCGAACCTGGATCCGTCGACTCGTGAACTTCTCAGCCGCTACCAAACCGCGCGCAAGAACAGGAGCAACTAACCAATGTCAGAATCTAAGGTCTACCCGGTACCTGAGGTCACTCGGCAACATGCGTTTATTGACAGTGAGCGCTACGCTCAAATGTACGCCGCCTCAATCAATCAACCGGAAACCTTTTGGCCACAACAGGCAAATGAATTTCTCACGTGGGATAAGCCCTGGAAGACCCTGACCGAGTCAGACCTGCGGCAAGGCAAGACCGCCTGGTTTATCGGTGGTCAGCTAAATGCCTGCTATAACTGCCTTGATCGTCACTTAGAGGCCCGCGGAGATCAGGTAGCTATTATCTGGGAGGGTGATGACCCAGGGGTTGATGCCCACCTGACTTACGCTCAAGTTCACGACAAGGTCTGTCGCTTGGCAAATGTTCTAAAGGCCAGAGGCGTGGGCAAGGGTGACAGAGTTTGCATTTACATGCCTATGATACCCGAGGCTGCCTACGCTATGCTGGCGTGCGCCCGCATCGGCGCTGTTCATTCGGTGGTCTTTGGTGGTTTTTCACCGCAAGCCTTGCAGGATCGCATTCTCGATGCCGATTGCCGGACTGTGATTACCGCCGATGAGGGGGTTCGCGGTGGTCGCTCCATCCCGCTCAAGTTGAACACTGACCAAGCCCTGCTCGGCTGCCCAAATGTCGACACAGTGATTGTCGTCCAGCGCACTGGTGCAGAGGTGCCCTGGCACAGCCCTCGAGACATTCACTATGAAGAGGCCATTACTGCCGCATCACCCAGCTGTGCTGCGACACCTATGGATAGTGAAGACCCACTTTTTATCTTGTATACGTCTGGTTCAACGGGCAAGCCCAAGGGCGTGTTGCACACGACGGGCGGTTACATGCTGCAGGCGGCTATGACCCACAAATACATTTTCGACTATCACGATGGCGATATCTACTGGTGTACTGCCGATGTCGGCTGGGTCACAGGCCACACCTATATCATCTATGGACCGCTGGCAAATGGTGCCACAACCTTAATGTTCGAGGGCATACCAACCTATCCTGATGCCGCTCGCTGCTGGCAGGTGGTCGACAAGCATAAGGTCAATATTTTCTATACGGCGCCGACAGCCCTGCGGGCCCTCATGGGTCAAGGTGACGAGTTTGTTACTCGGACCTCTCGCGCATCTCTGCGCCTGTTAGGCAGTGTTGGTGAACCAATCAACCCGGAAGCATGGGAATGGTATTACCACGTTGTCGGCGCCGAGCGCTGCCCCATTGTTGATACCTGGTGGCAGACAGAAACCGGCGGCATCATGATCTCTCCCCTACCAGGTGCGACCCCACTCAAACCCGGTTCAGCGACCAAACCCTTCTTTGGTGTTGAATTGGCTCTGCTGGACGGTGAAGGAAAGCTGATTGAGGGACCGGGCGAGGGCAACCTGGTCATTAGCCGCTCCTGGCCAAGTCAGATTAGAACTGTCTACGGCGATCATGATCGCTGTATTAACACCTACTATGCGACCTATCCGGGCTACTATTTTGCCGGCGACGGGGCCCGCCGAGACGCAGATGGGGACTATTGGATCACCGGTCGAGTCGACGATGTGCTGAACGTGTCGGGACACAGGATGGGTACTGCTGAGGTGGAAAGCGCGCTGGTGTTACACGAGGCCGTGGCAGAGGCGGCGGTGGTTGGTTTCCCCCATCCGATCAAGGGCCAGGGCATTTATGCCTATGTCACTTTAATGCAGGGTGTTGAGGGGACCGAGGTGCTGCGAAAGGCGCTAATGGATCAATGTCGAACAGAAATCGGAGCCATCGCCAAACCCGACGTGATCCAGTGGGCACCAGGGCTGCCAAAAACCCGTTCTGGCAAGATTATGCGAAGAATCTTACGTAAAATCGCTGCCAATGAACTCGATAACCTCGGCGACACCAGCACTCTGGCTGACCCAAGCGTAGTAGAGTCGCTGATAGCTGAGCGATCAAAACATTAGAGTGCCGAAGCGTTGCTGATTACGGCCTTTACTCGACATATAGCCGACATATAGCCGACATAAAAAGCTCAAAAAAAAACCGGTCATAGACCGGTTTTTTTAACGCTACCCTTATTCGGCAGCCTCTGCAGAGGCATCTGCATCAGCCTGTCCCGGTACCTCCTTCATCGACAGCTTGATACGACCACGTTCAACATCCAATACGATCACATCAATTTCTTGACCTTCAGACAGAAAGTCAGTGACCTTCTCAACCCGCTCCTGAGAAATTTGTGAAATATGCAACAACCCGTCTTTGCCTGGCAGAATGTTTACAAATGCACCGAAGTCTGCAATTTTGACGACTTTGCCTTTGTAAATTTGACCCACCTCGGCTTCCGCCGTGATTGACATGATCATTGCGACAGCAGCGTCTCTGGACTCAGCACCTTCGCCAAAAATGGTGATGGTGCCGTTGTCATCAATGTCTACTGAGGCACCGGTTTGCTCTGTAATACCGCGAATCGTTGCCCCACCTTTGCCGATTACATCGCGAATCTTGTCTGAGTCGACCTTAATGGTCACCATCGCTGGCGCATTGGCTGAGACGGACTCGCGAGACTTGTTGATGACTTTGTTCATCTCGACCAGGATATGCAGGCGCGCTTCTTTGGCCTGCGCCAACGCGGTCTCCATAATTTCTTCGGTGATGCCCTGGATTTTGATGTCCATTTGCAGTGCAGTCACACCAGTTTCAGTGCCAGCTACCTTGAAATCCATGTCGCCCAGATGATCTTCGTCACCAAGGATATCCGTCAGAACTGCAAATCCATCATCATCCTTGACGAGTCCCATCGCCACACCAGCAACCGGCGCTTTCAGTGGCACACCGGCATCCATCAAAGCCAAACTGGCACCGCAAACGCTGGCCATTGACGAGGAGCCGTTGGACTCTGTGATTTCAGAGACAACGCGGGTGGTATAAGGCCAGTCTGCTGCAGCCGGCAGTACGGCGGTCACACCACGTCGAGCCAATCGACCATGACCAATTTCACGACGCTTAGGTCCACCGGAGAAACCCGTCTCGCCTACGCTGTAATGCGGAAAATTGTAATGCAGCAGGAAATTGTCTCTGAAGCTACCATGCAGCGCATCGATAATGGCGGCGTCACGCATTGAGCCCAGCGTGGTCGTCACGATGGCCTGAGTCTCACCCCGAGTAAACAGCGCCGAACCATGGGCCTTGGGCAGAATACCTACTTCAACGCTAATGGGACGAACGGTCTTTGTATCTCGACCATCAATCCGCGGTTCACCAGAGATAATACGATGTCGAACAATCTTTTTCTCGAGCTTGCCGAATACACCCGCCACGTCTCCGGCGTCAACGCCATTCGCCGAGTCAGTCAGTTCCGCTATCGCTTGATCGCGCAGGGCGCTGATCTGGTCTTGGCGCGCCATTTTATCCACTATCTGATAAGCCGCACCAACGCCCGCCGCGAACTTCTCGGTAACCGCCGTGGTCAGAGCCTCATTCACTGCTGCTGGCTGCCAATCCCAGACGGCTTTACCTGCTTCTGCTTTAAATTCATTAATTGCCTGAATGACAACCTGCATTTCCTGGTGCGCGAATAAAACGCCGCCCAACATCTGGTCTTCTGTTAGCTCGTTTGCCTGAGACTCAACCATCAGCACCGCATCGGCAGTACCCGCCACCACCATGTCCAGGTCAGAGGTTGCGAGGGCCTCATAACCAGGATTTAACAGATAACCCGCTTCAGTAAATCCGACTCGCGCAGCCCCAATCGGGCCACTGAATGGAATACCAGATAGCGCGAGCGCTGCTGAAGTACCAATCATCGCGATAATATCAGGATCAACGTCTTTCGCTGCGGAAATCACTTGGCAGGTGACTTGCACCTCGTTCATGAAACCTTTGGGGAATAATGGCCTGATAGGTCGGTCGATCAAACGGGATGTCAGCGTTTCCTTCTCGGAAGGACGACCCTCGCGCTTGAAAAAGCCACCGGGAATTTTACCGGCAGCATAGGTTTTTTCTTCATAGTTTACCGTCAAGGGGAAAAAATCTTGGTTCGGTTTCGCGTCTCTTCGCCCAACAACCGCCACTAGTACTGTGGTTTCTGCCATGGTCACAACCACTGCCGCTGTCGCTTGTCTGGCAATCTTGCCAGTCTCTATGACGACGTCATGGCCGCCATACTTAAATTGCTTTCTTATAGAATTCACACTCTTCTCCAATCAGGTTCTCGTGGCTGCCGCCCATGACAATACACTGGCTCACTGACGTTCTGCGCCAGCAGTACCTTGCCCTGTACTTCAGGACGAGCAGCTGGGACCGGTCTTTACTTACGTAGACCGAGTCGGTTAATGAGCGAAGCGTATCGATCTACGCTCTTGCTCTTCAAATAATTCAATAATTTACGACGTTGACTCACCATTCGTAACAAACCTACTCGTGAATGATGATCATGAATATGCTCTTTGAAATGTGCCTGGAGCGCTTCAATATTTGCTGTCAGCAATGCAACCTGCACTTCCGGCGAGCCAGAGTCGTTTTCTGCGGTGCCAAAGTCTTTGACGATTACTGCTTTCTGTTCTGCTGTTAATGCCATTTTCTTTTCTCTCCAATATGCCATTATTGAGTCAAGCACCAATCCACGCATATTTGCAGATTGCTGCACGTTAACTGCCTTATGACGCCACTAGCCTTTTCGGCGTCACCCTACCATCTTCCAGAATCTCTCCAACACCCAAGAACTCTAATGCTCGATTTGCCGTTGCTTCTGAAAAAATCCTTACCCAACCAGCAGTGGGCGCTTTCGCTATCTGCACTGCCTGGCCTTGTTTAAAAAATGCCGCCGTCATATCCGGCACTTCAAGTGCCGGCCAGTCACTGACAATCTCAGCGACGGGCAAAAGGCTTCGATCAAGTCCGTCGAAACCCTTAATTTGCAACAGTCCTTCAAGCTCTTCGAGCGTTAGCGCCTGAGCCAGACTAAAGGGTCCGGAAGCCAGACGCCGCAAGCCGACCACGTGCGCGCCGCAGCCTAACACTTTACCCAGGTCTTCCGCCAGTGTTCTGACATAGGTCCCTTTACTGCAGGTGATATTCAATACCACCTCATCGGCACTAAAGTCTTCCACTTCAAGCTTGAAGATGGTGACCGGTCGTGCCTGACGTTCAATCTCAATGCCTTGGCGAGCCAGTTTATACAAGGGCTGGCCATTCACTTTTAATGCACTGTACATGGGTGGTGTCTGCTCAATTTCGCCACGAAACTGCGCAACAGCGGCTTCAAGCAGCGCCGCATTCAGGACCGGTACTGGCGCTTCATGAAGAACCTTGCCATCTGCGTCCGCACTGTCTGTTGTGACGCCCAATTTAATCCGAGCACGATATTGCTTATTCGCATCTAACAAAAATTGAGAAAATTTTGTCGCTTCGCCGAAACAAAGAGGCAACAGGCCGGTTGCCAGCGGGTCAAGGCTACCCGTATGTCCCGCTTTGTTCGCGTCGAACAGCCGCTTTGCCATCTGCAGCGCACCATTAGAGGTGACGCCTGCCGGCTTGTCGAGGATCAGAATGCCATCCACCTGACGACCCCGCTTCCGTCCATTCGGCTTACCACCCTGTCTAGCCATTAGACGACTCACTGTCCTCAATACCGCCCAGTTCTTGGGGCAGTTTGGCATCACGGGCTCGGGCTGCCTGGATAATACGGTCCATATGGGCGCCGTGCTCAATTGTGCTGTCAAAGTGAAACCGCAATCTTGGTGTCGTGCGAGTTGTCAGCGATTTGGCCAGTTGGCTACGAAGAAAGCCCGCGGCATTGTTTAACACCGCCTCTCCTTCTATGACGTCGGTTTGAGACAGGTCTTCCGCTATCAGCGTAAAGTACACATCCGCATAGGCCAGATCACGACTCACCTTGACCTCACTGATCGTTACCATGCCGACCCGCGGATCTTTAATTTCATGCTGGATAAGGGCCGCCAGCTCTCGCTGAATGTGATCACCCACCCTGCGCCCACGACTAAATTCCTTAGGCACTGATTACTCGCATATATCCTCGTGAAGATGCCATCGACTAGAGCTTCCGTGCGACTTCACGGGTATCGAACACCTCGATCTGATCACCGACTCTGACATCATTGTAGTTGCGAACACCAATACCACACTCGGTGCCACGCTTGACCTGGGCCACCTCATCTTTATAGTGCCGCAGAGATTCCAGCTCACCTTCGTAAATAACGACACCGTCGCGTAAAACTCGAATCTTCTTGTTTTTAAAGACGGTGCCTTCGATCACCATACAGCCTGCAACGTTTCCGAACTTCTTCGAGTCAAAGACATCCTTGACCTCTGCAATACCAACGATATCCTCTCGAACCTCGGGTGACAGCATGCCGGACAAGGCTGCTTTGACGTCATCAACCAGATCGTAAATGACCTTGTAGTAGCGCAGATCCAGACCCTCTGCTTCTACCAGACGGCGGGCCGCTGTGTCTGCACGAACGTTAAAACCGAAGATCACCGCGCCGGAGGTCTGCGCATAGGTCACATCAGACTCAGTAATGGCGCCGACGCCCGAATGTACCACGTTCACCTTGACTTCATCATTGCCCATTTCCTTGAGCGCAGAAACGATAGCCTCCAGTGAACCACGCACATCGGCCTTAACAACGACATTTAGATAATTAACTTCATTCGCGCTGAAGCTCAGCAATAAATTGTCGAGCGTCACAGCCGGTGTCGCGAGACGCTCCTCTTTCGCCCGATGCATGCGGAAGTCCGCCACTTCACGCGCCGTACGCTCATCTCGGGCCACTTGAAACGTATCCCCAGCAGCCGGCGTGCCATTTAGACCCAGGATTGCCACTGGCGTTGCTGGACCGGCAGTCTTCAACATCTTGCCATTCTCATCGATCAAGGCTCGAGCCCGACCAAAATTTTCGCCGGCCACAATAATGTCACCCTGCTGCAAGGTCCCATGCTGAACGAGCAGGGTCGCAACCGGACCACGGCCTTTGTCCAATTCTGACTCAATGACGATCCCGCGCGCTGGCCCATCAACGACGGCCTTGAGCTCTAACAGTTCCGCTTGGAGCAGCACAGCTTCCAACAGATTATCGATGCCATCACCAGTCAGAGCCGAGACTTCGACAAATTGGGTATCACCGCCCCACTCTTCAGGGATAACACCCTTGGCGACTAACTCATTTTTAACACGATCGGGTTCAGCACCCTCCTTGTCCATCTTATTTAGGGCGACGACAATGGGTGCATTCGCAGCACGAGCATGTTTGATGGCCTCTTCGGTCTGTGGCATAACGCCATCATCAGCAGCAACCACGAGAATAACGATATCTGTTGCTGTTGCGCCTCGAGCCCGCATCGCACTGAAAGCCGCGTGACCTGGCGTGTCGATAAAGCATATCTCGCCGTGTTCAGTGTTTACTCGGTAGGCACCAATATGCTGCGTGATACCACCGGCCTCACCCTTTGCGACACGAGACTTACGAATATAGTCCAGTAACGAGGTTTTACCATGATCCACATGGCCCATCACTGTGACCACCGGCGAGCGAGTCTTGAGTTCGCCCTCGAATAACATCTCTGCGTGCAAATTCTTCTCGATTTCATTATCCGCGATAGTTTTCACTGCGTGGCCAAATTCTTCAGCAACCATCATCGCCGTCTCCTGGTCGATAGTCTGATTGATGGTTGCCATTACGCCGAAACCCATTAGCGCCTTGATCACCTGAGTTGCCTTAACAGACATCTTTTGCGCAAGTTGCGCAACGGTGATCAACTCGCCGATTTCTACTTCTCGTTTTATTTCTTCCGTCGGTGCTTTGAATTGGTGTCTTGGTCCAGCAGGCTTGGCTTTTGCTCGCTTACCACGGGACACAGACAAGCCAAGGGTCGCGCTTTCCTTCAGCTCGTCTGGCGTGACATCAACGATCAAGTCGTCAACTTCATCTTCCAGCAAGGCTTCGACCCGGCGTTTCTTACCGCCCTGGCGGGCCCGTTTTTCTCTCGAGTCAGCATCGTCGAGATCGCTACGGTCACGCTTGTCTTTTCTGGCACTGATTCTGGCCTCTTCAAGCTCCTTCTCAGTCGCTGGACGACCCTCAGATTTGCCACCCTCCTTGGCCGCTTCCTGCTTGAGGGCCTCTTCCCTGGCGGCCTGGGCCAACAATTCAGCGGCGAGCGCTTGCGCCTCTTCTCGGCGTCGGTTTGCGTCAGCGGCAGCTTCTGCTTGAGCCGCTCGACGCATCGCTTGTGCTGCGGCAGCGACATCAATGACCTCTGGCGCAGCTGCTTCTAACTGGGGCTCGATTGCCTCAACCGACGGTGACTCCTCGAGCGTTGCTGGCGCAACTCCTGGCTCGGCGACTTCAGCGACTCCTGGCTGGGCTTCTTCGACATCGGCGCGAACATAGGTGCGCTTCTTTCGCACTTCGACGTTTACGGTTCGACCTCGACCGGCAGAACCGGCTGTTTTCAGCGTACTCAGGGTTCTTCGCTTCAAGGTGATTTTGGCGGGCGCCTCATCGGACTCACCATGAGCTTTTTTGATATGTGCTAACAAAGACTGCTTTTCGTCTTCGCTCACAGGGTCGGTCTCATTTTTTTGAGGCAGGCCAGCTTCTTGCATTTGCTGCAATAACCGTTCAACCGGCGTACCAACAGATTCCGCCAGTTGCGATACAGTTACATCTGCCATCTACAATATCCCCGTGGTGTTAAACCGACTATATACACAGCCTGATTGTCTATCACTTTCAAGGCCTGTCAAGTTGCGGTGCTTCGCGAACCTGAGATGCCATTCATTAGTCTTCCAAGAACCAGGGTGCTCGCGCTGTCATGATAAGTTCAGCCGCTTTGACCTCGTCCAGACCCTCAACGTCCAGCAGGTCATCCACTGCCTGCTCCGCAAGATCCTCCATGGTGATAATGCCGATCTTCGCTAATTGATAGGCGAGACGTTTTTCCATGCCTTCCATCTCCAGCAGATCCTGCGCTGGCTCCACATTACCTAGGGCTTCTTCCTTGGCAAGTTCGATCATGGTCAGGGCACTCTTGGCTCGACTCCGCAGCTCTTCGACAATCTCTTCATCGAAACCTTCGATCGCCAACATCTCCTCGATAGGTACGTAGGCAATTTCTTCAAGACTGCTAAATCCTTCTTCGACCAACACGACGGCCACGTCCTCATCAACGTCAAGTTGCTTCATGAACGACTCCATCACAGAGCCTGCCTCTTGTTCGTGTTTTTCCGCCGCGTCCTCAACGGTCATGACATTGAGTTCCCAACCAACCAGCTCGCTGGCGAGCTTGACGTTCTGCCCACCACGCCCGATAGCTTGGGCCAGATTATCGGCATTCACCGCTATATCCATGCTTCGGGTTTCTTCGTCAACAACAATAGAAACCACCTCGGCAGGCGACATAGCATTAATTGCCAGCTGGGCTATGTTATCTGCCCACAAAACGATGTCGATTCGCTCATTGCCGAGCTCTCCAGATACCGCCTGCACTCGAGAACCACGCATGCCTACGCAAGCACCAATGGGATCTATGCGCCCATCATTGGTCTTGACCGCTATTTTGGCGCGCGAGCCGGCATCCCGAGCAGCGCCTAAGATTTCAATGATGCCGTCAGAAATTTCTGGAACTTCTATTTTGAACAACTCGATAAGCATCTCTGGAGAGGTTCTTGACAATGCGAGTTGCGGGCCTCGGGATTCAGGCCGAATTTCTTTAAGTAGCGCGCGAAGTCGATCGCCGACACGAAAGGTTTCTCGTGGAATCCATTCTTCTCTGGGCAACACGGCTTCTGCGTTATTGCCGAGATCCACGATAACTGCATCACGAGTGACCTTTTTAACCTGACCATTAACCAGTTCACCAACTCGGGTTCGGTAGGCCTCCACAACCTGTGCTCGTTCTGCTTCACGAACCTTCTGGACTATGACCTGCTTCGCAGTCTGGGCGGCAATGCGGCCAAACTCAACGGACTCTACGGGCTCCTCATAATAATCGCCGACCTGCAGCGTGGGATCCTTCTCCTCGGCATCCGTGATGTGCAACAACGCTGCCGGAAATTCCATCTCATCGTTGTCGCCAATGACACGCCAGCGGCGAAAAGTTTCATAGTCGCCGGTGATCTTGTTAATCGCTACACGCAGATCGACTTCGTCGCCGTAACGCTTTTTGGTCGCAGTCGCCAATGCGACTTCGAGTGCGTCAATAATGACATCCTCGGGCACACCCTTCTCATTCGAAACAGACTCGACAACCAATAAGATTTCTTTACCCATGATACTGCCTCAATCTGACAATCCTGCCAGTTCTATACTGGCCCACATCAGCTTTACTAAAACTCAGGGACCACATTTGCTCGGTCAATTTGCTCGATGGGAAACAAGGTTTCCTCATCATCGGTTCGTAAAACGACTTCGTCCCCCTCAATGCCACAAAGCAGGCCACTGAAACGGCGTTTGCCATTGAATGGCTTGCTCAGGTTCAGCTTTACCTTTGAACCCTTGAACGCCTCAAACTGCGCCAAGGTATAAAGCCTGCGATCCAACCCCGGTGAAGAGACCTCCAGCGTATAGTTACTCCGAATCGGGTCTTCGACCTCTAACACACTGCTTAGCTGGCGACTGACCTTCGCGCAATCATCCACTTCGATGCCCTCTGGCGCATCGATATATACCTTAAGCAGGGAGTGTCTTCCCTGGGTTTGGTGCTCGCAACCCCAAAGCTCGTAACCCAATCCGATAACAACCGGCTCTATCAGTGCCTTCAAATCCTTATTCAACAAGCCAGTCCTAAGTTAGCCCTACCCCAACACATCAAGCCTGACGGTCAACTCCTCGAGAAAACTGCCACTCCTGAAACAAAAAATGGGCAAACAGCCCATTCCAATAACCGGACATATGAGCCAACCTCGCAGCACACATTCCTTCTCGCAGACTCAGAATTCCAATTCCTGACCTTGCGTTAACAAAAAGCCCCTAATGAGGGGCTTTTGGGTCCTACTTATTGGTAGCGGGGGCAGGATTTGAACCTACGACCTACGGGTTATGAGCCCGTCGAGCTACCAGACTGCTCCACCCCGCATCAACAAGGGCCGAAATTATACGGCCCAAAGCAAAAATGGTCAACTAGAACCACACGCTAAACAGCAAATAGATGTCAAAAGTGCTAGCAGCTGGCGGGAAAGGTAAGGGGGAAGGTTAGGTTGATGCTAGGTCGAGGGTAGCGCGAGGGATGGACTGTCGATTGCGGTTAAAAACTGTGATCACAGACCGCGATTAAAGAATGGTGCCGAAGAGAGGACTTGAACCTCCACGAGCGTAAGCTCACTACCCCCTCAAGATAGCGTGTCTACCAATTTCACCACTTCGGCATTTCTCTTTCTGACGATAAAACAGCTTTTATTCTTTTGGTTTATCGGTTTTTTAACTCATCAGCCTCTGTTTACCTAGGCTACGAACTTCAAAGGCTCAAACGATTTTTTCTTATTTACTCATTCGACTCAGTGTCGCTACCAGGTGTCTCAAAGCTGGGTATTTCGACCTCCTGATCCTGCGTGGACGGCAAACCCGGCAACTCCGGGATCTCACCTTCCACCTGCCGCTCCACGACCGGCATACCCACGACATTTGTCGATTCAGATTTGGTTTTGGCAAAAAATGCCAAGCCAAAACTGGTTATGAAAAACAGAATGGCGAGCCCCGTTGTCGCTCGAGTCAGGAAGTTACCAGCGCCACCGCTGCCAAAAACCGTTGCGGACGCCCCACTACCGAACCCCGAGCCCATGTCAGCGCCCTTACCCTGCTGAATCAACACCAGACCAATAATAGCCAATGCTGCCAGGACATGAACAACTAATACCAGTGTTTCAAGAACTTGAAGTTCCATCATAATACCCATTCCAAATTTATTCGGCCGCCCGACAGATACCCAGGAAGTCGTCGACATTCAGCGATGCACCACCTACCAGCGCGCCGTCAATATTTTCCTGCGCAAACAGGTCGAGAGCGTTTTCGCGATTGACACTTCCGCCATAGAGCAAGCGGATATTTTGCGAAACCTCCTCGTCTAGCCTTGCCAGGTACTCTCGTATCTGGATATGCACCGCCTCAGCCTGATGTGGCGTCGCACTTTCACCCGTCCCTATCGCCCACACGGGTTCATAGGCAATGATGCTGTGGCGAAGTGCAGTCACACCCACCTGACGAATTACGGCATCTAGTTGCCGTTGAACCACTACAAAAGTCTCATCAGCTTGGCGCTGAACCAGCGACTCACCGACACAAATGATCGGTATCAGACCGCTTTTTATACACTTTTCAACTTTGAGCCCGACTTGCCCATCGGTTTCACCAAACAGACTACGGCGCTCAGAATGTCCAACCAAGACATGACTGCACCCAAACTCAAGGAGCATCTCTGCGGAGACTTCTCCCGTGAAGGCGCCGCTATCATGCCAATCCAGGTTTTGCGCACCCAGGCCTATTTCAGACCCCGCCAATTGCCGCTGCACCTGATCCAAATAGACATGAGGCGGGCAAATCAGCACCTCGCATGACCTGCTCTGGTCAAGCCGGCTTTGCGCTAAACCCTGCAGCAACCCCTGCACTAAATCCGCAACGCTTGCGCGACTGCCGTGCATTTTCCAGTTGCCTGCGACAAGGATCCCCCTCACCAATTACACCTGCGCGCGCGGCGGCACAGCTTAACGACTTTAATTTGAAGTTTCAACATGGGCCTCACTTAGTTGCCGCAGCATTCGCCACGATTTCCGCCAGCTCTTCGGTCAAGGCATTCACCTGCGCCAAATCTTCACCCTCAATCATCACGCGCACGACTGGCTCAGTGCCTGACGGTCGCAGGAGGACTCGACCCCGGCCGTTAAGCTGAGCCTCGACTCGCTGCACCCCAAGCAACACTGCAGGCGCCGAAACCATTTCAGCAAGACACGCCACATTGATCATTCGTTGCGGCAACTTGACCATCGCCTGCTTGAGCTCATGCAGCGTCTTGCCGGTCTCCATCATAGCGGCGACGACTTGCAGAGCAGCGATGATGCCATCGCCAGTACTCGCAAGGTTAAGGCACAAGAGGTGTCCAGACGACTCACCCCCTAGGTGCCATCCCCGCTGTTCGAGTTCTGCCAATACATAACGGTCACCTACCGCTGCTCGAACAAAGGGAATACCCTGCGCGACTAGCGCCTGCTCCAAGCCAAAATTACTCATCAGCGTTCCTACAACCCCGCCATTAAGACGGTGAGTATTCTGCAGATGACTGGCAACGATAAATAACAATTCATCACCGTCGACGATTTCACCTAACTTGTCCACCATGATCAGGCGATCACCATCACCATCAAGACCTATACCAAAATCGGCATTCACCTCCAATACCTTCGCCTGCATCGCCTGCGGATGGGTCGAGCCGATATTGTCGTTGATATTCAGGCCATTGGGGGACACACCTATCTCAACCACTTCCGCCCCTAATTCTCGAAAGACACTGGGCGCGATGTGATAGGTCGCACCGTGGGCACAATCTATAACGATTCTCAGTCCTTGCAAATTCTGAGTTGAGCCAAAACAGCTCTTGCAGAACTCGATATATCGACCCGCCGCATCGTTGATTCTTGAGACCTTACCAATCCGGTCGGATGCAACCATGGCCATGGGCTCACCGAGTTTGGCTTCAATGGCATGTTCTATCTCGTCACCAAGCTTTTTCCCCTGGCTAGAAAAGAACTTGATGCCATTATCATAATAGGGATTATGTGACGCGCTAATGACAATACCGGCTTGCGCGTTAAAGGTCCTTGTCAAATAGGCAATGGCAGGCGTTGGCATGGGACCAAGCAATGAGACATCAATACCCGCTGAGGACAAGCCTGCCTCCAACGCCGACTCAAACATATACCCGGAGATTCTTGTGTCTTTACCAATGAGAATGCGCCCTCGGCCCGCTGCGGAAAAAATCTTGCCTGCCGCCCAACCGAGTTTCAACATGAATTCTGCCGTGATAGGCGCTTCACCGACTCGACCACGGATGCCGTCTGTGCCGAAATATTGTTTAGTCACTTCAATACTCTTGATTTGGAGAAATTACAGACCCTTTAGGCCCTCGTTCTGCACCGCCATTACAACCTGAAGCGCCTGAACTGTCTCGGCAACATCGTGTACCCGTAAAATGCTGGCGCCGTTCAGGAATGCAACCACAGCGCCCGCTATACTGCCCGCCATTCGGTCCGCCGTTAAGTTACCAATAGCCTGGCCAATAGTACTCTTTCGGGACAAACCCACCAATATGGGGCAACCGAGGTCTTTGAAGTTATCGAGTCGATTGATCAGTTGCAGATTGTGCTCTACCGTCTTACCAAAACCAAACCCCGGATCAAGCAGGAGCTTTGACCGAGGGATTCCCGCCGCTTCACATGCAAGCATTCGCGCTTCGAAGAACCGACAAATTTCCACCAAGAGATCATCGTAGGTCGGATTGCGCTGCATCGTCTTTGGATCCCCCTGCATGTGCATCAGGCAGACTGGCAGACCCGTCGCAGCGGCAGCGGCAAGGGCGCCGGCACGAGTCAGGGCCCTGACATCATTGATCAAATCGATGCCAATTGTTGCTGCCTCGCGCATCACCTCTGGGGTCGATGTATCCACAGAAATTGGAATAGCTGACTCAGACCTGATGGCTTCAATCACGGGGATGACTCGCCGCAGCTCCTCACTGACGCTGACCGTTGCCGCACCTGGCCGAGTCGATTCGCCACCGATATCAATAATGTCGACGCCGTCATGCACCATCTGACGGGCTCGCTCGACCGCCTGAGAGGGCGCCAGATATCGGCCACCATCGGCAAATGAATCCGGGGTGACATTCAGAATGCCCATCACCAAGGGACGTTTATTCAGTTGCATAGGTCATCAAAGGGGTCAACATAGCATAAAAAAAGGGTTGGCGATGAACCAACCCCCTTGTCTTTCGCTAGATCCGTCACACAGATCCCGCCTCAGGCAAAACTCCTCCCATCGAGACGTAACAGCGTCTGCAGAGAGCAGGACAAGCAGTTTCAGTGCTCGCCCGCCGGACCACCCAAAATATCTCCTGGGCGAGCACTTGGGCTAACGCCTGGCTCGCTCTCAGTTTTTTTCTGCTGACCCTGAGTCGGTTTATCCTTTGGTCCGTCCCAATCTTTCGGCGGGCTTGGCTTGCGGCCACTCATGATCTCATCGATCTGATGGCGATCAATCGTCTCGTACTCCATCAGCGCCTCAGCCATCAAATCGAGCTTGTCGCGATTTTCTTCTAGCAGCTGCTTCGCTTGAGAATAACAAGCGTCGATGATGGATCTCACTTCTTCATCAATCAGCTTCGCTGTCTCACCGGACACCTGCGTCGTCGCCTGCCCTGCGGACCTGCCCAAAAACACTTCACCCTCCTCCTGATCGTACATCAGAGGCCCAAGCTTCTCGGACAAACCCCATTTGGTAACCATCGCCCGCGCCATTTTGGTGGCACGCTCAATATCGTTTGATGCGCCTGTGGTTATGCCATCCAATCCCAGGGTCAACTCTTCGGCTATTCTTCCACCGAATAGCGAACAGATCTGACTGAGAATCATCCGTCGATTCATCGAATAGCGGTCTTCCTCTGGCAGGAACATGGTCACGCCCAGCGCTCGCCCGCGAGGAATGATGGTCACTTTATAGGTAGGGTCATGTTCAGGGACAAGGCAGCTGACTACGCAGTGGCCAGCCTCATGATAAGCCGTATTCCGCTTTTCTTTTTCTGACATCACCATGCTCTTGCGCTCAGCGCCCATCATGATTTTGTCTTTGGCTTGCTCAAACTCCTCCATATTCACCGTACGCTTATTCTGCCGAGCCGCAAACAGTGCCGCTTCATTGACCAGATTCGCCAGATCAGCACCAGAGAATCCCGGCGTGCCTCGCGCTATATAGGAAGGTTCAACGTCCGCGCCAAGGGGTACCTTGCGCATATGCACCTTGAGAATCTGCTCTCGACCACGGATGTCAGGCAAACCAACCACCACCTGGCGATCAAACCGCCCGGGGCGTAACAAGGCAGGATCCAGCACATCCGGGCGATTGGTTGCCGCAATGACGATGACTCCTTCATTACCGTCAAAGCCATCCATCTCAACCAGCAGTTGGTTCAGCGTTTGCTCACGTTCATCATGTCCACCGCCCATACCCGCACCACGATGTCGACCCACGGCATCAATCTCGTCGATGAAGATGATACATGGCGCCTGCTTCTTGGCTTGCTCAAACATGTCCCGCACGCGAGAAGCGCCAACACCGACAAACATCTCGACAAAATCCGAACCTGAGATAGAAAAGAATGGCACTTTCGCCTCGCCGGCGATCGCTTTCGCCAACAGGGTTTTACCCGTACCGGGTTGCCCCACCATGAGTATGCCCCGCGGAATTCGGCCACCGAGTTTC
>Ga0255752_10000939_pt1 | contig 35093 bp, 54 predicted proteins | sample 011ome_25_FD_179952 | JGI IMG/M metagenome (GOLD analysis project Ga0255752, IMG submission 179952) | Coastal salt marsh microbial communities from the Groves Creek Marsh, Skidaway Island, Georgia - 011512CT metaG (version 2) | ecosystem: Environmental > Aquatic > Marine > Intertidal zone >... | reverse complement strand
GGCGTGAATAACCACGGCTAATCTCTGTGCCATCACGCTTGATGACCGTGGCTGTACGCACCTGAACGTGCTTGAAGTCGCCTACGATCTCTATTTTGTCTTGTACTGTTTCTTCTGTTAGTGCCATCGTTTATCTCCTTTATGGCTTGGACTGACTACCCTGTGATCCAACAGGGTTGGTTATGCGGTTTGATAAACCACAGTAATATCTAAATCATTATCATTTGTACTAGTAGCCAAATCATTAGTTTCAGTTAGGGTTCCTGACGCCTCAGAGCCATTTTTAATCATAAGAAGGTATGTACTATTTGTTTGAACATACGCTGTTGCAGGTTTGTTTCCCCAACCAACCCTACGCCCTATAGCTGCGCCGTAGTGCAGGGATGAAATGTTTGCAGATGAAAATGGCAGTCCCGTAACTCTTAATGTATCGCTTGATCCACCACTAACGGAGTCAGTTCTAATTCTAAAAGTAACTTTTACCATATTGCCAACTTTTACATAACGACCCACCCGTATATCGTAGGTAGCTGTAATAGCATTTGATCCTGCACTTGTATAAGAAGGCGTCCAAGTCCCCTCCTCATAGTCATCCAGCTTATTAGCCGACCCAGTGCCGCCAAGGTAGACACCGCCAGAGAGGTAGAGGTCTTTGAAGCGGGCTGTGCTATCACCTATATCAACAGTATTATCTGAAGCTGCACCTGATCCATTTGTAGGGTACAAGTTATCAGCAGAAACACCTACACCAATACTTGTATGGCACATCTGAATGGCACCAGCTTTTGTTGTAATACTCCCCACAGTGGTGTTGTCTTTGCGGAGGTCAATAATAGTGCCATCGTCCGTTTCACGGTTTATACGAAGTGGTATGTCTCCATCCCTCGTAATCCCAGTAAAACCATCTGAACCTGTTTGAAAACCTGACGTTGCAGTTCCAGCACTCGTCTTACCCACCAGCAAGTTACCGCTGCTGTCGATGCGTGCAGCCTCTGCAATACCAGACCCATTATTTGTTTTAAATAACAGCTCCCCATGTGTAGCGTTTGCGCCTCTATAACCAGTTATAGCCGCTAGACCTGCTGACTCCCCTGAAGCACCTCCAAATAATAAAGATTGCTTTTCTGAGTTATTAGTTGCATCCGTACCAACGATAGCAACATCACCATCAACAAAATGCCCAAGGTATTGAGGCGAACTCGTCCCAATGCCCAAACTCTCAGCACTCGCATCCCAGAAGAACTTTGCCGTGGTGCCTGTGTCCTCGTAGAAGCTGATGTCGCCGCCACCATTAATCCGCAGTGCATTATTTCCATTTTCTTCAATGGTAAAGTTACGCCCAGCGTTTGTGGTATCAAAATCAAGCGTAACATTACCATTTGTATTTGAAATGGTTGTAGGATTTGAGCCATTGTCTAGGGTTAGTAATGACCCGTTCCCTTCCACAGTCAGCGCATCGCTGGTCAAAGTCCCCGTGATGTCTACGCCTGTGCTGGTGGTGGCGAGTTTGGCTGCGTTGTTGTGATTTAATAAAACTGGGCCAGAAACATTAAACGAGGCAGACGTTTTTGATCCATCTACATTGTTGATTTTAATAAACTGATAGCCTTGAATGTTAATGCCACCGATGCCGTTGTCTAAAATATAACTATTAGACCCATCATGGTAAATCTGTAGGTCAGACCCAGCGCCGAAGATGGCTTTGTCGTTGTCGCCAAAGGATAAGTTACCCGTCATGGTGCCGCCAGAGAGTTCCAGCTTATCCGTGTTTAGGTTTGTGAAGTTGGCATCAACTTCGGCATGGGTAAGCGGAGACCCCTTCCCAGAACGTGTAACTAGAGTAGCCATGGATTAGTCCAATCGTATTTTAAGATTACCAGCAGAGATGCGGAAAATGTCGCCCGTATCAATCGCCTTGGGTAGCGCAGTCGTAAAGTCGCTTGGATCGGTCAACTCAGCATACGCAAGCAAGTTGCCGCCAGTAGACGCGTCATACACGCCCGCGTATGTCACTGTACCCCAAGACGCTGTCGCCGTGGGAAACTCAATCGCGGAACCCGTTGTCGCCTCTGTCGGCGTTGTGCCTGACACAGTAAACGACGCGGTTTGGCGCGCGTATGATCCGCCAGAAACCTCAGTGCCTGCCGCGCTGTCGCTAGACGCGGATGTGTGTAAGCCAACGTAAAGGGTAGATGGCGCAGTATACGCATTGCCGCCGAATACGTGGTCAAGGATTTTGTCCTCAAGGTAGTCAGTAAAACTCATCAGTAACTCCTAATGCTCATGCGCATACCCGAAGTTGTGCTACGCGCTTTTTCAGATGCCATATTAACATTGTCTATGGCTGATTGATAGAGAGATGCCCAAACTTGAGCGCGCTGATCTTCAACAAGATAGGGCGCAGAATGCATAAGTGCGCCATACAAGTACACATCTGGCGCATACTCAAGCACCCAGTTACTCGTATTACTATCAGATAGCGCAGGCGTTCTTCCGTAATACAAAAGCTCTGCCGTGTATGCAGCGTCAGGCGTTGGAAAGATTTCAAACGCGCCATCGCTCATCGCAAAATACTGAGGGCGACCTGACACGTTTGCAGCGTTCATGCGGCGATTAATCATGTCAGAATGCGATGTTTGGCGTAGTTCGTATGTATCACCACCAGAAAGGTAGAAGCGAATGCTTTCCAGCCAGTCAGACGGCACTCGCGAATACTGATCGTCTAACTGCACAGTCGCGCGCTTCTCCATACGCCAGTGACGTATCTTGCGCTCCATGTCAGCTTCAGTAAGACTGATAAAATCAGGAATAACACTTGTAAGATCATCGCGGTTTAGCCAATTGGCAATTGCGGTCTTTAATTCTGCGTAGGTTGTAATAGCCATTTAACTTCTCACCGATTTCTTACCGCGACAGCCCCAAGCCTTGCGACGAACTTTGACTTTTTCAGTTTGTTTTTGTCCGCTAGAGCGGGCGCAGTAAGCGTCACCGCGTTTAGTACCTTTAGCAGATGTGCGCTTATGAGTGCGGCCCTGACTGTCCTTGTAAGTCGTGCCGTTAGCGTACTTCCTGCTTGCGGGTATCTTTTTGCGTTTAGCGGGCATTACATCCCCATTGTTGCTGGGTTGATACCCATAGAACTCAAGTATCGCGCATAACCACGGCGATAGTTTGCTGGATCAACATATAGATCAGCGCCTGACATAGCTGCGCGTTCTGCATCAACAAACTCACGGAACGACATAATATTTTGCGGCATAGATGGGCCAGTAGGCGACATGCTTGACGGATAAGGTGTTTTAGTCGAGTAATCTTGGCGACGAGTGTAATCTCCAGCGTAATCTGGGGTTATGTTTGGCTGATCGTAAAACTCAGCACCGCGTGTTCTTAGCGGAACTGCTTGATTACCAACTCTTGGAAGTGGCATATCAGGCATGCCACGACCAGCCTCGCCACGCCCAGCCTCACCCATAGGCATTGTTGCATAGCTTGGTGCAGGCGCAGAAGGGGCAGCCATTGCGCCCGCAAATTCGCCGCCTTGACCAATTCCGTATACGTCTGGATTTACAACTTGATCCATCACGATCTGCTCTTTTTGCGCAGGTGAAAGCAACCCATCCTTGCCATCCAAACGCGATGTCAAAGTTCCACCCTTAGCCATGTCCTCAAGCGTTTTTGTCACAGCCTTAGTTGCATTTGTGTCAGCAGCAATGCGCTCAACATTATCCTGCGCCTCAAGTGGCTTAGCAAAAAGATTACCCAGCATAGACAGCAAACCACCGCCCTCAAACTTATCTCCAGATGCGCCAGCGCCACCACCGTCTAACATGTCCATCAAGCCAGTAAAACGTTTGCCTGTGCCATTTCTGCCACCACCCAACGCATTCAACGCGCCTAAGCCAGCAAGTAATCCTAAAGCATCTCCAGCTCTCATTTCTTTTTACCTTTCTTACTCTTGCTCAGCTTCTTCAAGTCTGCGCCAGTAATTTTCTTGCGTGGTGGAGCCACTGCGGCTAACTTCTTTTGCTTTGGGCTATACTTAGAATACGGCATTAGGACTTCACCTGCTTTTCCCATTCATAACACTTAACCTGCTTGATTGTATACGTTGGATATTTCACCTGCAAAGATGGAACTCCGTTCTGCATAAAATCAGCAATGCATTCATTCTCATCAACATACGCAGGGCCACCGACTGCAAAGCAGTAATTCTGAGCGCACAAGAGAACAAACGCGGTAAACATTACATCACTTCTTCACTTTCTTCTTAGCTGTCTTAGCTGCTTTCTTAAATGCTGAAGCTGTTGGCGCACCTTTTGCACCAGCTTTGCGCATCTTTTCGCCAGAGCCTGCTGCAATTCTCTTACGCTTTGCATGAATGTTTGCATAAAGACCATTCGCCATTACTTCTTAGCCTTAGCCATGCATTTACCCTTACGCTTACACGCTGCTGGTGTGGGACAACCTTTGCACGGTTTAAAACCAGCTTTGCTTCCCATTTTCTTTCCATACGCCATAGCTAACTCCTTTTGCTGCAAACGTATCACATTACGCAATTCCACGCAAATTCCTTCTAATTTCGCCACGCCAGCTAGAAAATGACCCAGATAACGCAGTTGCAGCATCAGAAGCCATCGTCAAGCACAGCGCATCAGCCAAGTCAGGAGAAGCCAAGCCACGCTTGCGCATCTCATCCTTGCTCTCAGCTTTCATCTTGCCTGAACTGGTAAAGCTATAGCGAATGCTGGTTAGCTCTGCGACAAGCTGGTCATTCTTCGGCAACTTGCAAGAACGATCCTCAAGCCAACCTTTAGTTTTAAACCAAAGCTCACTCCGCAGATTAAGATAGGTATCACCCATAGATGGGCTTTCAGCTACATTCACGCCGCGCACAGGCAGGCCAATCTCACGCAGGCGATCCACCACACCTGAGCCTACGCCAATGCTATCGACAAGTATCTGCGTTGGCTGTCTGCTAGGCGGTAACGCCTCATATTCAGCAACAACACGGCCTACAGTCTGCATCAAGTCCAACCCAGACCAAGCTCTAAGCTCAGTTACAATCGGACCCTGACGCTTACACAGCGCAGTCTTATCTTGCCCAAAACGCGCTACGTCCAACCCCCAGACCGACTTGGTATCCTCATCAATCTGCACATCGCGGTGCGTGGCATTCTCTACAAGATGAAACGGGATAATCGTGTCATCGTCAGCAAGCGGAAACTCACCCAGCACACGAATGCGAAACGCATTGCTCTCCTCGCCATACCTGAGCCGCATCTCATCGACAAACTCATCACTTACCAGAGGGCTATCCACGCATGACCAACGGCGCGTCCACCAGCTATCTGCCATGCGCGTCTGGCTTTCGAAAAACGTACCACTACTCCGCGTGGGGTTGCTCAGCATAATCGTAGTCGCGTTATGACCCGACATAGAGCCAGTCGCAGCCTCAAATACCTGCTCAGGCACACCAGAGGCCTCATCCACAACCAACATAACATGCTCAGAGTGAACACCAGCCAGCGCTTCTGGAGTTTCTGCTCTACTAGTACGTGCCGATATAAACATCTCTGCGGGCGCAGAAGTGTGTTCAACGCGATCCGACTTAACGTTAAGTATGCTCTGCAACCCTTCAGGCAACTCGTTTATCCAACGTTTTAGCTCTGCAAACAAGGCGTCAAAAAGCTGACTAGAGGTTGGCGCAGTTACAACAACTTTATTTGGGTAATGCATCAAAAAATACCATAGCATTGCCCATGATGCTGCTGTAGACTTACCAGTACCATGACCCGACCGAATGCTAATCTTGCGTTCGCCAGACGCAATCGCTTCCAGAAATTCTGCCTGATACGGCAATGGCTCTACGCCAAGCACCTCTTGCACAAATAAAGCAGGCTTCTTGCCATACCGCTGCACAAAATCAACCATCGTATTTTCTGCGAGATTACTCATGGTCAATCACCTTAACCTTACGCAGCGCGTCTAAATGGAAATCGCCGATATTAATATTGATTTGCTGCTGGTTTTTCCCGCCGTACCGCTCAGGGTTATAATTGGCTGCAGCTAGGTTTTTCTGACCAATCTTCTGTTTGAGCAACCCAAGGTCAACCTGACTAACATTAGCCTCACCTACATCCCGCGTGCTATCCTCATCAAGCGCCTCAAAAATCTCTCTCTGGCGGCGCTCATTTACCTCGTTCAGCAAATCAAAGGTATCCTCAAAGTGCGCATCTGCAGCATGTAAGCGCGCTTCATCCACCGCTTTAGTCAACTCTGGGTCTTTCAATATAAGATTGCGAAGAGTTCCGCGATGCATACCCATGTCTGCAGCAAGCGCTTTGATCGTCCTACCCTCAAGCAACCACTCACGCAAATAATCAGCACCACCCCTATTAGCAATTTCAGCTAAGCGCTGCTTCTGCAATGACTTACCAGCCATACCAAATCCTTCTGTGATTTTTCGCAAATTTTAACATGATACCACAATAAAGCAATACGTGGGGTGAGGGGGGGGTGCTACAGGAAGGAAATGGGTTGCGCCACAGGGAGGGAAGGCACATCACGAGGTAGCACCCCTGCGAATTGTATAACACGAATTTTTCTGTGTGGGAATGTATAATAATAATAGGGGGTGGGGTGGGGGCCAGACGGGGGGGGGTTACAGCGAAATAGGTCCAGATCGAGCGATACTTTTGTGATATTTCGTATAATGTCGATTATGTTAAATTTATTATTGTGCAATATCAATGACTTACCTGATTTAAGTCCAGTTTGGCTGTATGGTTTAAGTCCAGTTTGCACGAAATCGCCAGAATGATTGACTTAATTGAACACTTGTTCTATTCGCGCGCGCCCGTGTGCGACCGTGGCGTCAATGTGTGTTGCGTCCATTTTGTGACGTTACGTCACTTTGTAGATTAGTGTATTCACAAATCAGTATTTATCGAATACCAATTAGATATTGCTTAAATAAGGAGACAAGTAAAATGGCATACATTGAATTAGGCACGAATGACCACGGCGTAGCAACACGCGCAAGCGTTATTCCACAAGGTGCAGCTTATGGCAGAACAGGAAGCCTCACAGCGAAGAAAGACCTATTGCACCTCGACGTCCAGACCAAGCCTAACGGTGATTGGTTCGGCGTTGCGAATTGGTATGTGGACACAATAAAGAAACATGAACGCGACACAGGATGGTGCATTGAAGGAAGTGTGCGCGATTGGGACTTAACCCCCGCTCAGGTTAACTACCTCTTAGATCAGCTTTAATTTGTAGGAAAAGGAATGAGACAATGAACGTCTACAAAGAAGCGATGAACATCGCAAAAGAAGCAATGGAAAACGCAGAGGGATGTTTCGACACCGCGCAAGATTGCATCCACGAATATGCAGGCGGCCACGAAATTAGCATCTATTACCACAAAGCAATCCAGTTCTGCGCAGATCACCCCACGCACCGCGGTGAAGAATGGTTAGAGGATTGTGGCGGCATATCACAAGAGGGCGACAGCTTTGGCACCATAGCCTGCCGCATTGCATTCGCTACGCTTTATGTCGCTGCGCAGGACGCGCTTTGCGAATTGCAAGACGAATTAGAGGATGCAGCAGAATGACCACACGTCCACATGTAACGCTTGCGGTAGATCAAACCCGCCGCAAGCTAATCGAGATGCAAGATCAACTAAATGCAGATGCATGGCAAGTTATCATGGATGACTACACCCACGCGGATGTAATGCAGGTGCAATACCTAGACAACGCCTTAGAGCTATTCTCAAGGCTAATAGATGAATTGGAGAGAGCAAGATGACACGCAAGCAAAGACAGCAGGCAAAAACTTTTGCCAGAGATTTAGTAGGGTTTGCAGTGTTCGCGCTGCTAATCATTCAAGCCCCAGACATAATCGAAGCAATGGCAGAAGCAACTGCTGTATTTTTAGGAGTGAAGTAAATGACAAAACCAACAACACAGCAGCAGTATGAGCATGCTCAATTTGAAACTTACAACTTGCTCGAACGCATAGCTCAGCAGGAGTGCGATAACCCAGCGACACACTTTGTTGCTATCCTGACAACCACCATGCACGCCATGTACGACTTCGCGCCAAGCAAAGAGGCCGCTAATGATTTAATCAGCAATTGCATTGAATGGGGATATGAATATCACAAGGCGGATCAAGAGGAGTGCGAAGAATGCGGGATTTAGAAAGCAAGTTTCTACGCGCTGTAAGTTTCTTTTCCTCCCAGCTTGGCAGAGAATTTGACAGCTACTCAGAGACAGGCGATTGCCCTAGCGCAACTTGGATGTATCTATATGATAAATTCCTAACAACTGGCGAAAACTACGTGCTCTCTCTTACGCTAGACAGAGACGCCTCTAAGATAGTCTATGAGCTAAATTATGATGGCCTTACAGACAACACCATTTATTACGCTCTGTTAGGCTATGCGAAAGACCATGATTTTTTCGTGGATGTGCCTTAGCTAATCCAGCTCAGCCAATCGCCGCGCCATGTCGCGCAAAATGTATTTCAATTCGCGGGTGGGTATCGTTCCGACATACTCCCCGCGTTCGCTTGTCCAGATGCGCAGCCCGTCCTCGTAGACGCTCCACCTCAACGCGCTTTCTGTAGCTCCATCTTTCGCCATAGTATTTCCTTTCTTTCCTCGTCTGTCCACGGCTCCACCTGTGCGCCATATTTGCGACGATTAGCGAAGCCCTCCAATTCCTCTAGTGTCGTCACGCTCTGCAGCTTGTCTGCCAGTGTAACGCCACGCCGCGCCTTGAACGTGCCATGCGGATGCACCCGCGCTGTTCCCGCAGCAATCCTATCCTGCAACCATTTAGGAAATTCTTTTCTCTGCAAATCTAAATCCTTCCCACCATTTCAGCGTGACCACTAAAACCACGGTTTTATTTTATATATAAAACCGTGGTTTCGTGGTTTTGGTCTGCTCTCTGTTTTATTCCACGGTTTTTCACGGTTTTCCACTATTTCCCCCACCTAAACCATTGATTTCATTGCGCAGACTAAAATGGTGCACTCCTCTCCCCATCGCTTGTTCGCCCTTCTTTGGTGACAATCCATATTTTCCCCGCATTCATCTCTATGTAGCCTTTTTCTTGCAGCTTCCCGATTGTCTGCGTCCAAGTTTGTTGCGGGTCTTTCGTTGTGACTTTGCCGACAAAATGTTCCCTTACCGTGTCGCTGTCGATGCACCAAAACTTGCCCGCGTCAGGCCAGCCCGCCCCCGCAGGATTAGGCGCACCCACACGTTCACCCCGCAATTGCACAAAGCATTTCCTGAACAGCTTTTGGTTTGCTCCTTGCGGCCTCGCGTCATTATGCACCGCTTCCATTTCTTCGCGCGTGGCTTCGCGTATAATACAAGTTGTGACCTGATCCCCGTCTGCGTCCTCTCCTAGTTCGACTATCTGCAGAATAAAGTTAATCTCTGCGCCTGTTTCCATGTCGCGCTGCTTTGTTGCTCTGGCGGTGCGAACGCGCGTTTCTTCGTCGAACGAAAGTTCAATCTCTGTATCACATGCCGCACGCAATGCAGACGCGCCCCGCGCCCCCTTGGATGCATCCTTGCCGCTATGGTGAACAAGCATAATGTGAACCCCTGTGCGCTCTCGTATGGCGTCCAGACCTGCGATTAGCTTAGACATCTCGCTGTTATTGTTTTCGTCCATCTGACCTGCCGTAGCGCGTGCAAGCGTGTCGATGACCAAAACCGTGACAGGCTCCATGCGCTTGCCGATTTCCGCCATGATAGCTTCCACCTTGGCAATATCTTCGTCCGCGTCATATAGATTGATGGGCGAAGGTCTGACCGCAAGTGATACATCGTTGAACCCGTGCGCCTCGTGCAGCGCATATAGTCGGTTTTCGAATGCTCTGCCGCCCTCTGTGGCTAGATATAGGACTGACCCACGTTTGACTTTGTTGTTGATCCATTCTTCGCCCGCAGCAATGTAATAAGCAAGGCTCATGCAGAAAAACGACTTGCCCACGTTTGACGGGCCATACACCACGCTAATTGAGTTCTCTGTGATCCAATTCTTGATTATATATGTGCTGTCCAGTTGTGGCTTGGCGTTCCACGGGAAAATCACATCGTCTAGCACGTTGCGCGGCTCTAGTTTCTTGCGCGTGGCCTCTGCGCCTCTGGCAATCCATACGTCATTCCAGTCTAAGCCTTCGCCGCTTGGCAAGACGCACTCTATGCCATGCTCTGCGAATGCTTTTTCGCAGGCTTTTAGCCCTGCTGGGTCATTGTCACCCGCTACGACAAAGCGCGTTTCAGGTTTAACCTCACGAAGCGCACCCGCAACATCTGTAATGTTTGCAGCATTTAAGCAATGCACTGCAGGCTTTCCCGTGGCTTCATGTACGCTTGCTGCAGTGGCAAAACCTTCGCATAGATAAGCAAATTCTTTGATAGGACCGCCGACTACGTGAAAGCAACCTTTGTATTCTAAACCGTAGTTAAATTTCTTTTTGCCGCTTTCGTCTATGAATTGCGTGCCGATGACCTTGCCTTGGTTATTGATGATGCGGATGTGTAGATCGCCTTCATCAATGATTGCATCGTGTTGCTTTATGCGCTTTCTGGTTAAATATGGGTGCGGCCCTTCGCTTTCTGGAAGTTTGACCACGTTATCTGCATCGCTCATGTTCTTACTTTCGTTATAACTTGTCTCGCTTATGACTTCCTTATCTGGATAAACGTGCATTTCGCGCAATATTTGGATAATGCGCTGCCAGTCTTGGCACTGCCTACAATTTACCTTAACCAAACCTTGATATTCGCTGATCCAAAACCGATCAACCCCACCGCAATTGGGGCAAGGCCCGTGGTGTTCCTTGTGGCTTGTTTTCTTTAAACCCAGCGCGGCAATGATTTGCGGCGCAAATTCACTATATGTTGCGTCTGGGTACTTGATCTTGCCTACATTCTGTCCTATCATTTCCTTAACAATGCTCCGATTACCTCACTGGATATTGTTTTCTTGTCTCGATGACTGCCCCACGTGATCGCTCCGTGGGGCATTTTTTTTGTTTAGAATGGGATTTCGTCCTCTAGCACGTTTTCCACAGGTGCAGCTTGTGGCGCACTTGGTTTAACTGGCGGCAAGCCAAAGGGATCATCCTCTTGCTTTGCTGCAGTATAACCCTCTGTCGCGCTGAAAGGATCGCTTGTGGCTTCCTCTGCAAGCTCTAAGACCTGCACACCGCGCAACCGAAGCCCAACACCAGAAACAGCCCCCGTATTATATGCGAATAGCTGCCCCCATACATTGACTTTGCTGCCTGTCGTTAGGCGAAAGTCAGGTGGCAAAGAGTTGCGGTTTGCGTCCTTTTGCACTGGCGGGTTTGTCGCTTCGCCTGAATAAGCACCCTTGAGCTTAGCTTTGCCTTGCGGCTGTCCATCGTCTAGCTCTTTATATGGGTAATACATGGGCTTGGGCTTCCACTTGCGCTTTGTGTCTGCCTTTGCAGTTTCCGCGTAAATCTCATCGCATTTCTTCAGAAATTCCGTGGCATCTTCATTGCTCATATTGAATGAGATTTCATACGCTGCCCCGTCATCGAGTGGACCGCATGGCACAGTTTTGTTTTCCATGTTGTCAAAACGATAGCATCTGTTGATGCGCGGGTATTGCGCGGTTACGTTCTCGAATAGAACTTGGTTTGGTGATAGCATTTTCATATCTTGTCTCCTTCGCTTAAAATGCTTCTATTTCATCTTCCATCCATGCAGGAAGAAAGACTTGATTTACGTCAGGCCAATCTGTCGTAAATTCCCCTGTTCGCATAGCATTGCCGATCTTTTCCAATGTGGCAAGCATGCGTTTGTGTGCGTGTGCTAAATGCAGTTCGCTGAGTTCATGCACTGTCGTGACATATGGTGCATATTTCTCTACCGCAATGAGATACATGGTTTTGCAAGGCAAACCAGCCTCTTGCATTACATGTAGGTAAAACGCAATCTGTACGTCATAGTTATACCGCCGTATTTCTTTGTGAAATGCCTCTGGGCTTGCGTCCTGCGTAGTTTTAATGTCGATAATGTAGGGTGCGCCACCTTCAGTTGAGGGCATGATTAGCCCATCTGGACGCACCTTTACGTCAACACCAGTCTTGCTGCAGGTTGTGAAGATGCTTGCCTCTGCGACAAAATTATCAGAATACACAGTTTCCTTTAGGAAATCGCAATGCATGAATGCGTTTGTCGCCATAGCCATGCATGTGTCAAAGTCTTTTTCAGTCAGCAAGACTTTGCCATCTTTCTCAGCTCTCGCCTTGGCGTCCTTCCATTTATTACCCATGCGGTTCTCTGGCCCGCGTACAACTAAATCCTTTTCAGGCTCTAGGATCAGCGCATGCACAGCTTTGCCTATGTCAAAGGCAATGCTCTCTTTACGCTCTTGACCTGCCCAATGTAGCAAGGATTTGCTCAGGACAATCTTTACGTCACTGCTTGAGATGTGCGGATGTATCTCTTTATCGTGATACTCATAGTCTGGCAGGTTGTACTCAATTTGTGTCACCCCAATTCTCCCTTGCGATGTAAATGAACGCATCCCAATCCATGCGCACTTTTTCTTCGTGATGTGCTCCGTCACCCATTAGATATTCTAGGCGCATGACTACCGTGATGGGCTGGCGGTCATACTTATAGACAAGCACAGGTTCTTTTCCTGCAGCATTGGCGGCTTTCTCCACTTGCACCCACCACTCTGGGCGATACGTGAAATGCTTTCCACCATAGCGTTTGCATTCAATAACATAGGGCCAGCTTTTGTCGTCCGTTATTATGTCCCCATGATCTGCTGCACGGTACTGCTCAATGTCGCGCTTTGCGTTCAGCCCCAGATCAGCAAACAGCATGTTTGCGATGCTTCGCTCAAACGTTGCGCCTTTGTTACGCCCGTTGACCACTTTCGCTGATCTCCTGCTGCAATTCCTCTAAATGCTCTGCGTAGTGCCAGATCGCACGCTCTACAAAGTCGCTGCGGCTTGGCGGTTTGCGCAATATATCTAGCGGCGGTTCAAAGCGCAGCTTCTCTATTAGCTCATCTGCCTTATGCGACAAATGCAGCATACATGCTTTCGTATCTTTCATTTTTGCCTCTCAAAAAATTGTTGACACCCTGTTTCTATCTTGATACCAATTAAATGTCAATGTGGGATTGACTAAATATTTACAAGGAAGGAAACAATGGAAAAACACAATAAATATGTGCAAGCCTACTATCAGGCATATAGCAGAGCAGAAGCTGCGCGTAGTACAATTGCGCAAGGCGAAACTGTCCCTTTGTCATGGATAGAGGAGATTTGCCAATCAATAGACTTAATGGATGCTAATCGCAATGTGGTCCAGCATACTCGTTGAGTTCATAAAGCAAATGCATGGGGTGTCGGTCATCTGGCATCCCAGCGATACAGAAAAGGAGCCACCGTTTTGATTAGCTACATCGCATGCCCAGAGTGCAATGGCACAGGTTATATAGAGCGTGAACGTGTTGCACCTTGGATCGACAGAGACACGCCGCCAGACTTGGTTGCATACGATGAGGTATGCGAGTTGTGCCAAGGTGACGGTGAGATACAAACAGACGTATATGGAGAAGATGATGAAAGCTGAGAAGAGACAAGAAACGCGCGTGAGCAAAGCCATCGCAGAGGCATGGGAAGGCTCCACAAGCGCAAAGCAAGCCGCAGAGAAATATGTAGTTATGCTTAAAGAGGATCAGGCGTTGCGCGATGAGGCTACAGAAAGTTGGCTAGAGCGCATCGCCTATCAAGATGTGGTTAAGTATCCGCGCGGCTATCGCAGGGCATTTAAGAGCAGCGTACAGAAACTCAAGGTTCTGCAGAAGGGCGAAACATCTACGCCTAGCGTTGCGCTGACAGGTGTTGTGTCAATCTATGCGCAGGACATGTTTGAGCGATTTCGCTTGCCTAATACTGGCGTACCGCTTGGCGATGCCACCCGCGAAGATTTAGAGAATGCAATCGCGCATGAAGGGTCACGCAGTACGCACCATGCGCAGCAAAAAGTGTTTTACGAAAAGATGCAAAAGCGACTGTCTGGCAATGCGCAAGTTGTGCGTGAAGTCTGGACAACAGAGGAAGCTGAACGCGCCTATCAAGAGGCACTAGCATAATGTTACAGGGGGTCACTGAAAGAGCGCAGAAATGTCAAGCGGTTAGCGCCCCCAACTTTTATAGGGTCACTGAAGCACCGCGCACAGCGCCATCCGCTTTACACCCAAAGGGGGCCAGTTCTTCATCGCAGAGATGCCAAACTTGGAACGCCCCCACCAATTTTATTTGGTGCCGTGATCATCTTGCAGAAATGCCATTGCTGAAACGCACCAAGGGAAGGGCCGCTCCATGGCCTCAGCAATGCCACATGCGCCTCGCCCTTCCCACTCAGTTTAACGGGGTCATTGTGAAAACGCAGAAATGTCGAGACATTGTTGCCCCAAGGGAGAGGCCAGAATACCGACGCAGAAATGCCATTATCGTAGCGCCTCGCCCAACCAATCACAGGAGCCATCACGACATCGCAGAAATGCTACAAGTTAAACGCTCCACGGGAGAGGCCAACGCACAAACGCAGCAATGCCGAAACAAAAGCGCCTCTCCCAACCAATCACAGGGGGTCACTTTATTCGCGCAGAAATGCCATAGGAAGCCCGCTCCCACCGAATTTGGGCCATTATCCAGCCGCGGAAACGCCATCGGTTCGTCGCCCAATAACCAGAGGCCAGTACAAACACGCAGAAATGCCAATCCCCCTTCGCCTCGCAACATAAAAAGGAAAACAAATGGACAAGAGATATGAAAACCCAACAATCGCAAAGATACAGTTTGCATGGCGCAACCGCCAGAACATGGTCAGAGCAGAGGGCAAGTTAGTCTTGCAGATCAAGGCTACATGCCGTGGTCTGCGTGATGGTGATATAAAGGAAGCTAATAAGCTATTCGCAGAACTAAAGAAGGGCGAAGCTACCTTTGGGGCCACAACGGCAACACAGCCATTGTTCGAGGCGCGTGAGCCGCTACTGGAAGCCCGCAAGAACTTTGAGAAATACCTTGCAGACTTAGCCAAGGAGTTACCTGCCGCAACCTTTGTGGACAAAGTGAGAGGCTTTGGCCATCTTGGTCTTGCAGGTATCGTAGGTGAAGTCGGTGACTTTATGGCATACGAGAAAGAGCTTGATGGTATATACAAGCGTGCTGGCCTTGCTGTTGTTGAGGGCGAGAGGCAGCGCAAGCATAGCAATGCTGAAATGGCCCTGATGCACGGCTACAATCCATCAAGACACGCTGTGTTCTGGACTATTGGCGACAGCTTGCTAAAGGCTCAAGGTAAGGAAGAAAATGCTGGTCCATACCGCATAATTTACGATAATCGTAAGGCAATGGAGCGTGAACGCGTTGACACAGATGGTCACGCACATAATCGCGCTTTGCGTTACATGACTAAGCGTTTAGTGCGCGATTTATATAACGAATGGAAAGAGGTAGCATGAAATGACTGACAATCAGATCGCAAAGTATCTGGATCAAATAACTAAACACTGCAAGGCTGCACGAGCAAACCCGACAGCCTCAACAGTTCACATTGACGCTATACAGGATTTGGCGGAGCATGTCGTTAAGACAATGAAAAAAGAAAGACCAGACGTAACAGGAGCGCCAGTATGAGTGAAGCGCTGAAAGCATGGGCAGAATTAGCTAAAAAAGAAAACGCAGCGTACCGCAAGAAATGGGGTACAACATTGCAGCAGCAGAAGAGGGATGACCCAAAGCCAAAGCCAAAGCAGACAGGCAGGCCGTCAGGCCCGTACAACCCAGAACGCTTGGCGTTGGTTAAGGAGTTGGTAGAGGAAGGTTTCCGCACGGTAGACATTGCCAGAGAGGCTGGAATATCTGAAAGTAGCGTGCGCTACTGGAAAGCCAAATACTTGATGAAGTAAATCGTGCGGGGCGGGTTTATCCGAATTGATTGCCGATGAACAAACCAGATTACGCAACAACACAATAATCGCGCAATCACTCTCGCCCCACCTCAACAATTTACCAAAACAGGGAGCTAGTGCAATGGAATTTTTCACAGCTTTTTACATTGAATACGCAGTGCGCGGCATGGATATACAGTCGTATATACTGCTGCCCTCATATGAGGCATGTCAGATTATGATCCGCGACAATGAGGACATGGATAAATACATGTTTGCAGACGGTGACGTTAATATGTGGTGCATTAAGACTGACAAATTGTCGCAGTCTGTCAGGCCCATTCTAAGACCTGAATAAATATGTTATGTTTCAAGCGTGTAGCCAACATAAGAAGATTGACCTTTGCCTTACAAAGACAAGGGGAAGCGCAGGGAGCATAGCAAGAAGTACGGCGCTGGTTGGTATCAGCGTAATAGAGAACGCACGCTTGAACGAACGCGAGAGCGAAAGCAAGAGCAAAGACAGAAGTTTCGAGACTACAAGGCAGGTTTATCCTGCTTTTTTTGTGGCTTTTCTCATCCTGCTGCAATAGATTTCCATCACCCTGACCAGAACGGCGACCCAAAGGTAAGTCAATTATTGCAGCAAAGCAGGTTTAAGAAAATGTGGGAAGAAATTGAGAAATGCATCCCACTGTGTTGCAATTGCCACAGAATTTATCATTGGATGGAAAACGAGGGAGAAAAGGATGAATGACATACCAGACTACTTTGCCATTGCAGCAAAGATTATAGAGCGTGCAGAGCGCGGTTTACCGCAAGACCGATGGATGCGTGGGGATCACGAAATGGAAGCCCTTGTTCGTGCTTATATCGCCTTGTTGCGCACATGCGAGACAATGCACCACGACATGATACAGCGTGGATCAGACGCGATGGACATTAGCTAATCCCTGCAAAACCTTGTAAGCTGGCGGGAGCCAACACAAGGAGTGCAGCTATGCAAACTTTCCTGAAGATCGACATGGATGACGATATTGAAAGCACAAGCGAGGAAGTCGATGCGCTCCTAGACTACATGGATGAGCGTGTAGAGCTTGGATCGCAGCCTGAAGAGATCATGGCTGCAATCGTTGTTGTACTGGCGCTTATCTCAGGTGAGACAGGTGCAGAGATACTGCACTAGCTTAACCAACGGTAAATGTCCTTGGTTTTCTTCATGCGATCATCAAGCCCATGATAGCCACCATTGACGCGCCTTGTGATTTGCTTGATTACATCATCGTTGACACCCTGATCTGCCAGTTTGAACAGCCCGTTTTTCTCAAAGAAGAATATTGCGCTGTCCATAGCTAGTTCATCTGCAATCGGTGAAGGATCATCAACTAAGCCATCGCGGCCTATATGCTCTGCAAACTCGCGTGTGTTGTCTTTGCCTGTAAGCTGAATGAAGCCTTTGCCTGCATACTTCCAGCCATCCCCAGAGCTTTCTGGGCCATTCCCCATGCGCCCTGAGTAGACTTTGTTTGCTAGTTTCTCTGGGTTCATTGCGTATGGCGCAGCATCAGCCTCTGAGGCAAACCGTGAGGGCCACACGCGGCACATGGTTTTCGCGCGGTAATTCAGGTTTTCTTCAGACACCAGAAAGTTCATGCTTTCATGCGCAGCTTGACCTAGTAGGTGTGCGCCGCGTACTGCATTCAGTTTGTAATAGTTTGCAATAGCGCAGGCTGTGTTTGGCCCAAACGCGCCATCAGGAGTTACGCCGCATTTCTTTTGCAGCATCTTTAATGCATCGCCTTTAGCCATTATTTTTTACCCCCAAAGAATTTAGTCGCTGATCGTACACCAAACGAGGCAGCTACAATCACGCCCAACGTGTATTGATACCATTCGGGCATGCTTTCTAGCGCGGCAAAGCCATCTGCAACTGTCTTGCGACCCCATTCGCCCGTAAAGCATAGGACCAATGGTACGCTAAATAGTATCGTTAGCCACTCGTCTTTCCATGACGATTGGCTTCCCTGCGCCATAATCTTTTCCCACTCAGCCTCAGACGTAGCTGCGGATTTCATAATAGTAGCCTTGGCCTCTGCCTCTACTAGCTTTAGATTAGCTGCTGCGCTTGCTGCATCTGCTTTGCCCTTGAGCCAGCCGCCAGCAAGCTCTGTGAGCGGTCCTATGAGAGCCTGTATCATTTTGCGGCCTCCTTATTCATCCAGATACCAAAGCAGCCTGTGAGAGCGCCCATACAGACGCTAACAAGCCCTGCTTGTCCATTCGTAGGGTCAGGCAAGGACATGTACCAGTGGACGCTTTGGTAGGTTAAGATTGTCACGACCAACATCATCAGCCGTGGAAAGATTTTGTAGTCATCAATTACTGTTGCTGGCATATTTGTCTGCAATCCTCTTGTTGCTGGTGATTATGACGACCTTTCCATTTCTGTCATACACCACGTACTTATTTACCACTTCCCCATGTATACACCTAAATAGTAAATTGCCAAAATAACGCCAGAAGCGCCAAAGATTACACCTAGCGCAATCTGAATTTGCTCAAGCTGTTCTTCTTTGCGCTTTTCTGCTTCCTTGCGTGCAGCTTGGCGTTGCTTACGCGCCTCATTCTGCCAAGCGATCCAACGATCCCAAGTGCCTGCAGGAGCGTACAGCCTGCAGTAGCTTTCTAGCTCAGCGCGCTTTTGTTTAATGTTTTCAAGGGCTTGGAACTCTTCCCAATCACCTTCATCACCGCCAGTGATTGCTGTGAGTGGGCTGTTTTTCTTCTTATTTACAGCCTCTTTTATATTTTCTTCTGCGGCAAGAAATTTACCAATAGAACTGATAACGCCTGCAGTTTCCTTGCCATTCCCAAGAGCAGTTTTGATAACCGAATAAGCGGCATTCGCAGCCGCAATGCTCTCAAGTATAGCCATGTCATTTTCTCAATGCTTGCTCTATGTTGTCTAGCTTTGTAAAGATTGCACCTATTGTAGTTTTCATCTCTTTCATTTCACGATCATGTGAGTTTTTTGTGGCTTCGTGCTGAGCTTTGAGAACGGCTATGTCAGTATGGTGCTGGGCTTGGCGGTTGAACATGTAAATAACAACGCCAGCAATCGGTAAAACGATCCACTGCATCACAGCATTAATCATCTCAAAGTTCACTTCCATCTTACCACTTACCTTCCCACACACGCAGGCCAGAAAATTCGTTACTCATTAACTTCCTTTTTAGCACATCTTTTACTGCTTGTGTATCTGTCCATGCTACTCCAGCCTCTTTTAGCCAGTTATTTAGCATAGCCATGTCCACGTTGCCGACATGCTTGTAGTCTGATGCGAATGCATTAGGGGATAGCTCACGAGCCTGCTGCGCGTCTTTTAGCGCTACAGATGCGTCATGCGTCTTTTTGATGATGAGCTTATCATCTTCAAACTTAATGGTTTCTTTGATTTTAGTTGAGGTGTTTGCCATCTTCCCAAGCCTCATTTACGTCTGGTGTGGATGGATCATCAGCTTTTAGCGTACCGTCAGCCTTACGCGCACGCTTGCGCTTCGCTGGTGCTTTCTTTGCCGCAGGTTTCCGTACAACTTTTTGTACCTTTTTAGGCTCCTCAAGCGGAAGCTCAGGCAGAGCCTCTAACGCCATCGGTTTTGTTACGCAAATCTTCTCATATTCTGCTTGTGGAATATCAATAATATCGCCGTTACGCACGCGCCCTACGCTTGTAGACATGCTGCGATACTTAACTAAAACTCTCATACCTGCCTCCTGATAAAGAGAGAGGGCGTTGCCGCCCCCTCAATAACGTTATGACGTTATGATGTTGTGTTGTCGAACACGCCGCCGTTTGCAGCTTCGTTCTTACAGACCAATGTAAGTTCTGTGACAACTTGGCGAGTTGTGTTGTCGCCAGTTTTTGCAAGTGCAACGTTTTTGGTTGGACGCAATGTTGCGACTTCCCACATATCATCCTGCATGATGAATACGTCACGAGAACGGTTCTCACGGCTTGGCATGAACTCAATTGTTCCCCAAGGTGTAACGTATACTGCAAGTGATTTAATCACACGCTCGTCACCAGCTTGTACTGCTGAACGCTGGTTGTTGTTACCTGTGAAGCCTAGAGCAACGTTCATTTGGAACGCTGATAGATATACAGTGTCAGGGTTTCCACCGTTTTCCCAGATAGACTGCATAACACCATCAAAGCGTGCTTGTGAGAACGCGATCAATGTTGTTGTTTCGTCTGTACGAGCGTCAGTACCGTCACCAGTAGCGTCTGCACCTTCGTTAGCACCAAAGTCTGTGTTTGATGTCAACCATGCAGGCGCACCAGCAAGCTCACGCGCAGTTGTGGAGTTACCCGCTGCACGAGCATTGTTGTCGAAAAGTGCTTTTTCGATGTCCAATTTTTGCTCTTTGGCAATTTTTAGCGTTTGGTACGCGATTTCACGCGCACGGCCTGCTTTGTCCAAACCTTCGTCAGTGTCTGGTACGACAACTGCGTTTTTAAAGATTTGTGTGTAGTTGCCCAAGCGAGTTGTCGCTGAACGTGCTTCCGCAGTTGTTGCGTCACCTTCAATGTGAGCATTTGCTGCGCTCGCGCGTAGGCTGTCTGTTTGCCATTCATGCAATGTATTGCGCGCACGGGTCTTTGCAGACTTCGTGTGGAATGGTGTTTCTTCTGGTGAGATGTTGGTGATTACATCACTCAAGTCCTCACGAATGCCGACTGCATCATAGCTGTCGAATGTGTTGCTTGGCTGTGCCATAGTTCACTTTCCTTTACTAAAGTTTTGGGTTGATAAGCAAATCTGCCATGTCTGCGATATTCCCAGATTTCATGGCTTTTGCTTGCTGCTTTCTGCGAGTTGCAGCTTGACCGTCCTCAACACGTTTAGCACCAGCTTTGACCATAGGCTTAGCTTTCTTAGCTTTCTGGTCTACGTTTTTGCGATTGGCCTGCAGTCTGCGATAGCGAACCGCATCATACAGGATTTCAATCTCTACAGCATCAGTAAGAGACATGAGCGCTTCTTGCGGAACGCCGTAATATTCCTGACCGCCTTTCAGCATATCCTGAGCCGCTTTCTCATACTTCTGAGGGTCAGCGAAATCAGGTACACGTTGCTGCAAGAGTTGCATTTGCTCCTGACGGTGCTGCATTTTCTGCTGCTCCGACACTTGCGCCTGCTGTGCTTGCAGTTGCTGTACTTGTTGCATCTTGACGTTATACTCACCCATTGCCGTTTCGTAGGCTTCCTTCTCTTGCATGTACCCAATTGGGTCACTCTCAAGAAGTTCCTTTGAAGGCGGCGTAGGTGGAGCAAGTTCGCCATTCTGCGCTTGCTGGGTTAAAGTGTTCAGCACGTTTAACTGCTGAGCTAATTGCGCTTTTGCTGCCTCAATCTGTTTAGATTGCTCAGCGTTTTCACGCATTTTTTGCTGAATATAGCCCTGACCCGCAGCAGACTGCTTTAGTTGGGAAAGGGTCCAGCGCTCTGGCTTACCATCAATAGTGATGTCATACAGAGTTTCACTGTCATCCTCAACGGCTTCTACCTCGTCAGTATATTCAGTTGCATCATCTTCGTATTCGGCTTCACCATCATCGTCAGATGCTTCGATGACTTCCTCATCCGCAGCGTCATCTTCAAAATCGCTCTCAACGTCTTGAGTTGGCTCTTCTGTAGCTTCAACTGTTTCTTCAGAATTTTCCTGCGGTGCCAAAAGGCTATCCACTGCACTCTCAATAGTAGTCGCTTCCACGGTGCTACTCCTTATTTGCGATCTAACATGCGCTCTGCAGCAATAGCTGCGTCAAGCTGCATTTCGATCTGGTTTAAGGCACGCATAATCGCGTGCGCCTCTTCACGCTGCTCAATTTCCTGAGCAGTTGTGTTTGTGAATATGCTGATCTGCACATCACGAACATCTTGGACAAACTGCTGAAACGCAGTGTCATTCTTTAAACGTCTTGCATCATCTGCCTGTAAACGAATGCTATCCATCATCCTCTAGCCGCTTGTTGCGCTGCTCTAATCGCAGCTACGTCAACTTGAGTGCCATACTGACCCAAGACCTTGGCTGCATCTACTAGCAAGTCCTGATCCATTTGGTCACGCTTGCGATCATCTTCCATAGCTAGTTTTTGCTGTTCAAGCTGCAGTTTAGCCATATCTGTCTGCATATTGGCTTGCGCTTTCATCTGCTCTGCCTGCAAGTAGGCTTGGTTAGGATCAGTGCCTTGGGCTTGCTGAGCCTGCGCTTGTTGCTGCATTTGAAGTAGCTGCTGCTCGACCTCTGGCGTAATTGGAGCAAAATAACGGTCAGAGTTGCGAATGCCAGCAGCAGCTAACATATCAGACAACGTATTGCGTATGTTAGTCAAGCTCACCATGCCATTAAATGGCCCATACTGCGTATAAATTTGCTGCTGGATTTGGAACGCTTGCTGTAGCGCCATCATCTTCTCTTCTTCGCGGCCTGTGCCTAGGCCCACGTTGATGCCAATGTCCATGTCTGATTGCCAAACGCGGGGGTCAACCTGCACGAATTGCCCGCCCATCTTCACAAGCTGCTCTTCGTCTGTGTTTTTGATTGCTGCACGCAACATGATGCCGAATAGACGCTTCATACCGTCTGCAAGGTTACGCACCATTACCTCAATCTGACCAGCCTGTGATTGGATTGTAGCCTGCACTGCAGCCTTTGTGGTTGACTGCATCGCATCTGGGTCTAGTCCCATTGACGCGCGAGATACGCCAGTTTTATTCTCTACAACCTGATCCATGTAGGTTAGCGCACCTAGCGTCTGGCCTGCAGTAAATGGAACTGTAAGCTCCTGCACGGAGCCTGCCTGACGCATACGCACGATTGCGCCGATCTCGTTGTTCAGCACATCGTCTATATTAACCGCACCATCAACAATACCAATGCGAGGGTTGTTCGTCATAGCTACGTTGTCTAGCACACCACGCAGAATTGCTGTTGCTGCGTCTTGATCATCAATGATGATTTCCGCGAGAGAACGACCGTAGAATGTGTGTGGCTCTGGATCAACCTCAAACACTGCAAATGGCACCTCATCCCAAGGCTCCATGTCTAGCAGTTGGTAGCTTGTTCCACCGCAGATAAAGCGATGCAGAACTGGTACACCTGTGCCATCCACATCAATCTTCATGTAGGCTTCTGTGACTGCCACAGAGCGCATTGCAGGATCACCCTCTTGATCCTCGTAGTCATCTTGCGAGTAGCCCTGACGCTCTATAGTTTCAGCCTCAGAGATGTCTGATGCGCCGTATAAGCCATCTAGCTTATATACGTCCTCAAAGTCATACCCCATCTCTACAAGCTCACCCACGCGCATCTCTGTGCGGTGCGCTACGATATACGCATCATCTATGTTGCGTGCTTGTGAGTTAATAAAGAACTCTTCAGGCGGCACGCTTTCTAGGCGCAGCTGACCGTTAGGTATTTGTCTGCTAATCTTCAGCGAATGAACTGGCGAGGCTACTTCCATGCCAAACTCATCCATGCTCATAGACATCTCCACGCCATGCTCTAGGATTTCCACATCATCGTCTGAGGCCAGCAAGGTGTATTCTTCGTCTGTCAGGTTGTCATACGTGAATATCTCAGCTTTGTAGCTGTTTTCGTAGTATGCTTTGACGATACCTGTTTTCTTAATCAGCGCATCATGGATCGCATCGTTTAGCACGCGATACCCGTCATTCTTGGTGAATGCATAGTGAATGTACTGCGTAGCTTGCTCTGCTGCAGCAACGTCCTCTGGGCCTTTTGGCAGGAACTCAACAGGCTTAGACGTAGACATGAACACGCGCATAATGCTTGGCTTAACTGAGCGAATAGTGTCGCGCACCTTAGTCGCTACAACTCTGCTGCGCCCATCTTCGTAGCCTATGTCAACTTGACCGTCAAAGTAGCGCTGAGCCTTGATGCGCTCATCTGTGATTTCGCTCTCAACAAAGTCTACAGCCTGCGCCATAGCGTCTTGAACGATACCTTCAATCTCGCGTCTGTCTTTTGCTTGTGGCTGCATGTGTTACTCCGATCCGAACATACGCTGTGCGTTTTCTATTGTTGGCCCTGCTAGTAATCCGCCAGCGGCAGGCGCTAAAGTGGTCCCTGCAGCGCGTGGGGCTTGCAATAAACCTGACGCTAAGCCACGACCAAGGGCGGTGTTGTAAATTGAACCAGCGCCTAAAGTTGCCCCTAGCCCGTAAGTAGCTGCCTGCAGTGGCCTTCTCGCCGCCTGACCTGCAAACAAAGCCAACGCCGCCCTATCAACAGTCCCAGAGTTTGGCACATTTGATGCAAGAGCCTCTGCGCCCTGCTGTCCATATCTCTGCTGCGGAGCCTCGCCTCTTGCCGTTACTCGCTTGCCTGCAGACGTATCAGCCTTTTCAGACCCCTTCAAAAGCTGGCTTGGTGTAAATACGCCCTCTTGTCTGTTGGCCTTTACTACTGCGCTTCTTACTGGCAAAAATTGTCTAAAAGCAGCTTGTGTTTTTGTGTATTCAGACATTACCTTACGGTCTTTAGACTTCATACTGTCGCGCAATAGTTTTTGAACATCAAACAGCGCTTTTCCCATTTGGCGCTCTGTAGCTGTGCCGCCTCGCAAAAAGCTCATGGCCTGCTCACCTAATTCACTATCCATGTTTTTGAGTGTTTGGCCTGTCACCAAGTTACCTTGCCCGACCTTGCTTGGATCAAATATGACCTGCAGTTGCTTGTTAAATTGATCTAATCCACTAGACCCAAGCCCACGGTTTTCGCGTAATATCTTGACCAAACTCGTCTGGAATTTGTTGTCTAAATTTACCGAAAGTTTTGGTATTACGCTGTTGTACGCTGCAGATATAGCATCGTCCACGACTTGAAATGCCTCATTCCCAGCCATGCCCTTTGGAATTTTCTTGCCCTTTCCAAGCATTCTCATAACGTTGTTCATTGCGCCAGTATTGAAGTCTCGTAGCGCCCTAGCTTCAGCATTACTTATAACTTCACCCGCGAAAGGCATCGACTTTAGCTTTTCCTCAATAGCCCTTGCCGCGCCGCCTACACGCTGGGCTGGTGTCAACCTGACACCTTCCTTCATCATCGCTTTTGCTGCCTCAGTGACTTTTGGGAATAGCACATCAGAGGCCTTACCAACACCTGCACCAACAGCGCCCCCTACTACGGCAGACTTTGCACGCTCTGCAGCGCCACCTTCACCCGCGCCAAAGCCATACAGAGCACCCTCAAGCCCAGCTACTTTAGCAGCACCCGTTACGCCAGCACGCGCAAGTCCAGCGCCCCCTAAAAGCGCGGTTGGCACGGAGCCTATTAGTTCCGCACCCAAAGCTGTGTTCGGATTTTGCTCTGCAAACTGCGCCATAGCAGAACGTATTTCCGCAAGTTTATCCTCATAAGTGCCATCGCCCTTCTTGAGGAACGCTTCAATCTCATCGCCAAATCCAAAAGAAAGACCCTGACCCACTGCTCTCGCAAGGCCAGTACCGTATCCGCTCTCTGCCTGTTCTTCTTGGGTAACTTTGCCACCAGACTGTCTACGCTGCTGCTCCCTGCGTAGGGCTTCTGCAAGCATCGCTTTTTGTAGTTCGTCACTCATAATCGCACATCACTTTATTATTGCAGTTGCATCAGTCTTTTAAAGTCAGCCTCAGAAAGGCTCTGAAGGTATTGAGATAAAGCTGCCCCAGTTTTACCTTGCGCTCCAGCTAGAAGCTGATCGTCTGTCATTGTGGCTTTCCCATCAGAGACTGAGCCTCTCAGGTTGAAAACATCCTCATCAAATTCGTATTCGTCAACTTTATCAAACCCCATTCCGCCGTATAGCGCATCAATAGCAGCATCGTGACGCTTGCGCTTACTATCAAAAGACTTCAGCTTGCCCCTAAATAACGTTTCAATCTGCTGAGCTACGATCTCTTTATTCTGCAGCGCGTTAACATCGCCACCAAGGTTTGCAATAATTCTCAGAGCATCCTGCTCCGTCATCACACCACCACCGACTGTCTCGATACGGAAACGCCCAATCAAGCCCTGAAGCTGACCCTGAGCAACAGCAGCGTTCAATTCTTCCTTACTTAGAGTAGTCCATTCAGGCCCAGCAATCCCAGATAAAAGTGTCTTTAGGGATGCTGTCATCTGATCGCCTAGGCGTTGAAAACCCTCATTTGTATTGCCAATAGACTTCATATAGCTCTGCAACCTATCCATGCTGGTGCGATCTTCGCTAAGTCCTTCAGATAGCTTAACAAAGTCTCCATAGTTGGGAATGGCTTTTGCGAATGTTGCGTCCGTAACAGGCTGCGCTTTACTTATATCAATAGGAACGCGCTGACCATTTACTGTCTCAAAGTATTCTCCTGAGTTTGGGTCAAACGTAACTTCACCAATAATCCTGTTGTCGTACCTGTACGTACCCTTGTTTTGGAGAGGCTTGCGGTTTTTCGCATCCATGTATTCCTTAAAAGAGATGGGGCTTTCCATGCCCTTAACATACTCACTGTAGTTCTTGTAATCCGTGGTGTCTGTAACGCCATTACCCTTAAGGCTTTGCGTTAGGTATTCTGACACACCTGCACCCACTGGAAGTACCCCCGTGGATACAGCACCATATATCTGGCCCGCCATCGCATCACCCGCGTCTGCGCGCTGCTTTAGATACTCAAGGCTCTTGTTGCGCTGACGCTGCTCTTTAGTCTCAGCCCTACGCTCTTTCATACCCGCCGCACGCTGCTGAATAAGAGGCGCGAACCGGCGTGGATCAGAGCCTGCCATAATGCCCATCGCTAGGCGATCTCTAAGGTCATCACTCAAGCCAAGTGCGCCACCTATGCCCTGCCCACCAAGCGGGCCACCTAGCAAGCCTTGAGGTTGTTGAGGTTCTTGAGCCATTGCTGCACCACCTTTTCCATAACCTTCCCAAGCGCCTGTGCCTTGGGTTTTTAGAATATATTGACCAATCTTATCCTGCGTTGCCTTGTCAAACTTTTGACTTGGATCAAGGCCAAGCGCTTCGACTGCCCCGCGCAGGGTGGAGCCAACAACTTGATATGCGCCAACTGGCGTAGCTACGCGCCCGACTTGGCCTTTGACGTATTGCCCATATGCCCCAGTTGGGCTTGTAAACTTGATAACGTCAGCAATAGGCATCTCAGACACCTTAATGCCCTCGAACTTACCGTCTGGCCTATTCTGATAGCCAAACAAAGCATCATAATCGCCACCGCTTTCACCTGCGAATATGTTTTGCTGATGCTGCTGCCAAGTAAGAGCCATCCTACAATAACGCTCCTAGTAGACCAAGTGGGTTGAATGGTGTTCTTGATGTTGAAGTGGTGCTGTATGGCACCCCACTCAAGATGGACGAAAGCGCACCAAGGCCAGACATAGGCGCACCAGTAGCGCCACCGTATTGGCCCATAGCGCGATCAAGCAGCGATTGCTGAAGGCTGCGTTGGAACTGACCTTGACCACCAATAGCTCCCTGAATGTCTTGCCCCATGCCAAACATCTGTTGACCAAGATTTGCCAAGCCACCCGCTGCGCCTTGCTGTATGCCTGCGCCTTGGAACTGTCCGCCATACGTTGTTGCTCTTGCAGCTTGCTCACGCGCAGCCTGTTGCTGAGCCGCTGTGTTAAGTGCGCCCATGCTGGCTAATCCCGCGGATTGCGTTAATCCTGCTTGCTGCGCACGCTGCGCATTTAGTGCCTGCATATTCGCTAGACCTGCTGCCTGCTCAAGACCAGCTTGCTGAGTTGCAAACTGATTTGCTGCCTGCATATTTCCAGCACGCGCTGCTTGGTCACGGGCCGCAGCCATTTCACGCGCCTGCTGCCCAAGCTGAGACGCTTGGAACTGCTGCTGAGAGGCGAGAGTGCGTGCAGCTTGTGTTTGGCCAATATCATACTGCGCCGCCTGTTGAGCCTGATCAAACGCACGCTGCCTTTGTTGCGCGGCAAAGTCCATACCCATACGACCATACTCGCCTGCAAGAGTACCCTCCGCAACGCCATGACGGGAGCCGCCAAACGCTTTTGCTGCTGAAGCGCTTGCTCCAAGGTCTTGAGATGCAAGTTGTCTTTGACGCTCTATATCTGCCTGACCACGCTCAATAACTTGCTGAGTGTAGGGCGACATATACTCGCCTATGTCAGTTGTTCTGAGTTGATCTACAGCAATTTGGCTTGGCGCTTGCGCACCTTGAACCGCTCCAACGCCTTGCATTGTTGCCGCTTGACCAAGCTGTGGTGCCTGCATTTGTGCAGATGGCGCTACAGTTGCACCGCCATATATCGCTGTCGGCCCAGCAGTTGCGGCCTGCATTGCTGTTGGCTGAAACTGAGAAAGACCCGTTAAAGCCTGCTGTGCTTGACCCATTGCCCCAGCAGATTGCTGGAAAATGTTGGGTTGCTGACTTTGAGTGTACGCTGCCTGCTTTGCAGGGTCTGGCCCCGCGCCCATACCGCCAAAGCCAGTTCCCATTGTTGGGTTGTAGCCTTGCTGTTGAGGCTGCATTGTTGGTTGTGTTGCTGAGCCGCCCATTAGATAATCCCCAAAATATCAAAGGCTTTATTTTTAGCCTCTGTTAGTCCACTAAATAATCCGCCTGTACTTTCACCTCGCAAAACTGGGCGAGGGCTTGATGCGCGTGGGTCTGAGCCTTGACCCCCGCCAATAAAGGACATATTTGCGGCATGAATATCATCAGCAAAGACAGGGCCATCATCACCGCCACCAGATGAAACAGGTGCAACACCGCCCGTGCCGCCACCAATGTTAAATGTAAGCGGCACATATCCAGTTGCTGCGCCAGTAATTGGATCAAAGCCTGTCTGACCCGCAAAGAAATCATATTGCTCAGGGCGCTGCTCACGCAAACGCTCCATTGCACTCTGATAAATTGGGTAAGAGCTATACCCTGTCATGCCGCCCTGCGTGACCGTTGGCATGCCCATGTCTAAGCTAGATGGCGCAGACATTCCAAAAGCAGAAGCCATCTGACCTACGTTTTGCGCCATTGCCTGCTCGTATGGGTTTATCGCAGCAATTTCTGGCCCCATGTACGGCATGTACCCCATTTGCTGGATATTTTGCGCTTGCTGTATAGCAATTTTGCCAGCTTCCTCTAGGTATTCTGGGATTTTGTTTTCCTGAGTGGTCTTACTGCTACCCATCCTAAAACTCCAAATGCATTGTTATGGAGTGAGGCTTCCAGCCCAACTTCTCCAAAGGTTTCTGCCATCCAAAACGACCGTCAAACGATGCAAAGGAACAGCCTTGCAATTTTGCCCATTCTTTCACATTTTCAGTCATTTGTAAAATTTCATCCAATTCACCGCCCGCAAGAAACACATGCAGGGCATTTGTATCGTGATATACCACGATTTCAGTAATAATGCATCCTCGCTCTGCAGGCCAAAGCTGCATTTTGCCAGAGCGTATGCCTGCACACACTTCATCCCAAGTATTTAAGTTGCCTGAGCGCTCTAGCGCAGCCTCAATCCAAGGCTTACATTTAAATAATACGTCTATAGGTGTATATGCGTTCATCCGTGCATCCTTGTAATATGCAGAGTTGTTGCTGGTGCTGCTGGACTAAACGCAGTTGCAGCAGAGGCATCTAGCTTTCCTGATGTACTATCTACCGCCCACATAACTTGCAAATAATCGCCAGCGCTTACATCAAACTTTGCAGAACGTGAAACAACCACTGTCGCATCGTTTTGGTGCAATGAATAAATAATTGTGTTGTTAGTTGCATCCGTTCCATTCAAGCGAGGCCAAAAATAAAACTTCACCGTGCTTGATGACGATGACGCAATTTGCGCTGAAAACATCACAAGATATTCACCTGCCTCATCAAATACAATCTTGCTGTTATCTGTCGCATCCCGATCAATACCAACATTACCCGTAGGTGCATCGTACGTTATTGCGTACGCCGTATCTGCTGATGCAGCAGTAACATCCGTTGTGCGATAAAAAGAAGCGTGACCATCCTCAAGAATAATCTGCACAAATGCACCATCCTTAGAAACAACGGGATAGCCATTGCTTTGATCCCAAAGCAGAATGCCGTTTTCTGATGCACTGTCATTTGTCGCTTTAAATCTCAACGATGACCAAGACCGTTGTAACGCAAGTATTAACTGCTTTGCCCAAAGCGAAATATTTGGCCCAACAGGTGGAAAGCTGGGTGTTGTCATCGCCCACCCCTAGCTTTGGTTTCTAGCCTTGGTATGCCAAAGCGCCAATCATTTAGATCGCTGCCAATGACGCGCATTCTAACCTGCCTACCCACAAACCGCATAGAGGTAGGGTTGCTCATTGTGAACGGCCCGTAAGTGCGCTCTGTGTCGTTGGGGTAAAACCTCGTTTTAAAAGACGTTGTAACTTGACCCTGCGTTTTTTCGTCAGGTATCATTTGCGTTACGCTCATAACCTGATCGCCAGCGCCAATAGAGATAGGGCCACTCTCTGCAAAAATAGATGCGCCATCATGGTTTTGCGCTACTTCCTGATTATAGGCCTTGCCTGCTGGCGAGAACCAGATTGGATTTTCAAATACGCCATTATCTACGCCAGATGTGCGATCTAAGTCTCCAATCATCCAGTGACCTTCGCGATAATTGTATGACACGTACTTATCGCATTCTGTGCTTGATGAACTAGGGTAGAACCACCAAATCTCTGAGTGCCGTCCATTAGTGACAGCGTGTACTTTTGATTTTTGGTCTGAGTTAATGTCATTAAACACATAATCAGCAACATCACACGGTAGTGCCTCTACTGTGTTGCCGCGATACATAAAGAAGCTTTCACGCCCCATCCAGAATGCACCAATATCTGCTGCCGCTGCTGCATGTCTTGAAATAGCACCGCAAGACGAACCCACACGCTCAAACCCATAGACAAACGGTGGGCCTTGGTATGACGCAGTATGCGCATCAATATCTGTGAGGATTAACGCTTGGCTGCGAACCCGAATGCCCTGCATAATTCTTCCGCTGGTTTGCAACTCAAGATCACCAGCCTCATTGGTTGCTGCCGCTGTCCATGTGGTATTGTCCTCACGGTCACACCACTGCACCTTGCGAGGATTGCCGCCTGCGCCTAGCGCAAAGATAAATCTTTCCTCTGTGACCAAAATGCCAAGATTATCTGTTGGCGCATTAGAAACAATTACAGCAGGGTTGGAAGTGTTTAGCGTCCACTCATAGATGTAACCATCTGTATTTGCGCAAGCTACTAGGTATTCCCCCCAGTTATCCACAGACCAGCTTGTGCAATCCTCAAGTGTGCCGCCCTCTGGCCTTTGCACCCCATAGTATGCAGTGCCATAAGTGCCACCGCTATAACCTCTGTTAGACGTAGCATCTACATTTCCAGCAGTATAGCCAGTTGGCGTGATCGCAACAGGTGTGCCGCTTGCAGGCGCAATGAACAAACCATTAGCTGTTCCCGCCGCAATAAATCTATCACCGCTCAGATCGCGCCAAGCATGAGTTCCCCTGATTGGATCGCTTGTAATTGTGGATCGCAGTGTCCACCCGCCCACTGGCTGCATCACATTATTTGACCAACGAACAAGGCTTGCATCACGCCAGCGCCCTGCCGATTGCATATCAGTGCCGTTTCTGAATACGCCTGACGGTATTTGTAGCGGTGTTAATGGCATTATGTCACCTCTATTATGTCGCCGTACTGAGTTCCGCTTGAAATGCTATCAGTAAATAATGCATCGCCAAAGCCATCGCTGGTAAACTTGTATATCGCAAAATTTGATTGCTGTGCTGACATAATTACATTACCAGTTGCATTAAACTTTGTGTTGCTTGGCGTACCCCCATTAATACCTGCTGGTATTGAGAATTGTGAGCCAAATGAACTTCCAGAAGATATAGGATATACAGGTACAAAGGTGCGAGGCAAAGTTCCATCACCACACTGAAACACAACCGCATTATTGCGCCCACTGATGTCTACACCAAGAGGCGACAAGTCGCTTAATGCAATGGTGTCTGATGCTGTCATATTGGAACCGCTAAACGGAAAAATAGCTGCGCCGCCGCCGCTTAGGTTTCCATGTGTGACGAAAATAGTATCGTCTGCTGACAGGTCTGCCTGTATAGAGCCATATGACACTGTTCCATGTGAATAGCTATCACCCACCCCAAGCGAAACGCTCCACTCTTGAAGATCAATCGGGCCATTTGCCCCAGAGTTTCTGTGCCTTATGATATAGTTACCAGACTTGGAAAACTTCAAAACTGGCGTTGTTATTGAGTTAATGACAGAGCCTATGCCAGTGGAGCTAGAAAAGTTCCTCAACTCTGTGTCGCCTGTAGAGTTTACTTCTACTGCAATGGCATCTCCCGCTGGGCTTATGTCTATTATTCTTCTGCCACTTAATGCGGAACCTATTTGGCTTCCAAAACCAGTATCTTTGTCCCAGCCGTAAATTACAGTTTGAGTGTTTGTCGTATCGTAATAAGCAATGCAGTCACCAACAGGTGAGAATTTTACATCCGCTGCTGTAACTGCCAACGTGTCTTGCGTGACAACGCCACTGCGCTTCCATTCATACGAACGAATACCAGTACCTGAGAAGTACCTAAGAATAAATGTTCTTGAGGCGCTTGTCTGACTAGAGCCAGCTATAAGAAGCTCTCTTACGCTCATAACATATCTTGCCCTGCTGTGAAGCCATACCAATTTGTGCCGCCATCGTGGGTAAATAGCACAAATATATCCACTGAGCCGCTTCCGCTGGTCAAAACGGGATCAAGCCCATCTTGCCATTTTACCGCAGAAGGCCATGTGATTGCGTAGTCAGACGACCCCTGCACAACTTTTAGAAGGCAAGAATACGATGCACCTGAAGGCACATTGCTGAAGGATACGGTGGTTGCGCCTGTTAGCGTAATTGAGAAAGAGTTTGCAGTCTCACAATCCAGCGATGGCGTTGTGCCGCTCAAAGTGCTGTGAGTTTCTAAATATGACGCAGCCTTCAAGTCACCAGTTAGGCTAACCGCATTTGCAGCAGATGTTGTGACAGCCTTACTTGCTTCGCCTGTGCCTAAAGTTGTTATGTCAAGATAGTTAAGCTCTGTTGCAGTAGCCGTTACGCCGTCAAGAATGTTTAGCTCTGCCGCTGTTGATGTAACAAGAGTGCCGCCTACCTTCCACAATCCTACATCCAAATCTGGTTTGATTGCAGTTGTTCCGTCTAGCAGATCATCTAAGCTATCAAAGTTAGTATTGATCTTTGTACCCCAAGTATCTTCTGAAGCACCGACCTCTGGCTTTGTTAAGCTGTACGTTGTGGTATTGGTATCTGCCATCTAAATCTCCTATACGCTATTGGCAATATATAACATTCCTTGCCTTACGTCTATGTTAGCGGGCTTTTGTCAACCCAAGTGTCGGTGTCCTCAGAAACGTCAGTCCAAATGTCGCCATCCTCAGATACAGTCGTCCACGTTCCGCTTGCTTCTACCACATTTGTCCAAGTGTCGCCATCTTCAGTTTGATCTGTCCAAGCGTCTTGATCTTCTGCTTGGTCAAGCCACTTAATCGTAAGCGCGCCCAACGCCGCAGACACAGCCTCTGATACTGCGCTGCTTGCGTAGGTCACATTCCCATTGATAACGAATATGCCGTTAGCATCGCTAAGGACGCCGATGTTTGTGCGAATTGCACCGCCTGCCGCGTCAACCTCTACCTCCGCAATCGCAAGCATACTGGACGGCTTAACGCGCGTAACGCCGATAAGAGTTGTCGCTGACCCCGCAGAAAGTACGCCACTGTTTGTCGTCTTATTGCCAGCAATGCGGACGCTTGATCCGTCTCCGTAGTCCGCGTATCCGTTCACCCAGTAATCATCTATGACGTACAGAGACTGAGAGGCTGCGCCAGATGTGCGTACGCGCACGACACCCATAAGCGTAGTGCTTGCGCCATCCGCGCGTATCGAGCCTTGCCGCACGCGCGTAACGCCTGTCACAGTTGCCGTTACTGGCTCCTGCACAAGTGCGCCTGCAACGACGCGGTTTCCGCCGAATAGTGATGTGGAGGTGCTGTCTGCGCGTAAGCCTGTTTCTTTTACGCGAGATGACGCAATGAGCGTTGTACTTGTGCCGTCAGATTGCGCCGCGGCAAACTTGGCATCGCCTACCGCATACCCCTCCAGCCAGTAGGCTTCGCCACCTGCTGCGCTTGGCTCTGGCTGGACGTAGTATGCGGTCATGCTTTAGCTTTCTTCTGGTAGCTCTTTCTTGAGCATATCCATGAATGCGTTGCGGCCTACGCGCAACTGATCCAAGTTGAACTCTGCGCTGCCGATTTTCTGATCTAAGCTGTTAATGTGGTTAATGCACATTTTTGCCTGATCCGACAGTTGATCTTCCGTATATTCTACATCGTCAATCGTGATGACCTTTTTTTCTTCAGTCACTTTGATTTCCTTTCTGTGTGTTATTCAGCCGCCCACGGTACTCCCGCTGCGCTGGTGGGGGTTTTGTCAGCTTCAATCTTAGCAGCAATCGCCGCCTCGACATCCGCTTGGTTTGCTTCGGCTTGCGCCCATGCAATGCAGTTGGCTTCCGTTACGCTATCGTAAGCAATGAAACCATCCGCATCCGCATCTGGTGTGTGGCTAGTTGTGCCATAGCTAGACGCAGAGTAATCACCGTCTACGCCATCGCAACGCCAGTGGATTACAGTAATGCCACCGTCTGCCAAGTTACGTTCTGTCATTGGTACTGACCATGTGTATGTGACTGCCATTGTATTACTCCTGTGCTGCTAAGTGTGCGGCATAAGCATCCTTAACCGCTTGTGTGTGAACTGCGTTACAGATGGCTTGCACCTCTGTGCTTTCGTTAGCCAAGTCTGTTGAGCTAATGTCTGGTGCGACGACATGGCGTGAGAATGATCGGCTGATCTCTACACTGTCACGCTTGATGACCGTGGCTGTACGCACCTGAACGTGCTTGAAGTCGCCTACGATCTCTATTTTGTCTTGTACTGTTTCTTCTGTTAGTGCCATCGTTTATCT
>Ga0255752_10000938_pt1 | contig 35099 bp, 20 predicted proteins | sample 011ome_25_FD_179952 | JGI IMG/M metagenome (GOLD analysis project Ga0255752, IMG submission 179952) | Coastal salt marsh microbial communities from the Groves Creek Marsh, Skidaway Island, Georgia - 011512CT metaG (version 2) | ecosystem: Environmental > Aquatic > Marine > Intertidal zone >... | reverse complement strand
AGAGAAGAGCGCGCAAAAACGACGCCGACGAAAATTTTGTATCTACAAAATACGCGAAACGTGGAAAAAAAACAAGTCGTTGCGACTGCTTTTCTGCCGCCACTCGAGAGAGAGAGAGAGAGAGAGATAGGCTCAGAAACACGTTGCATAATCACGCAGTTTTCTGTCATACTTCGACGTTTACTTCTTTTGCATTTTTGTTGATCATCATCGCCTACTAAAGGGCGATCGATTTTAAAACGAGAGCAGAGAGAGAGCGCAGACTGAGGTTTAAGGAAGTGTGATGACTTTTCGCAGACTGAGGTTTAAGGAAGTGTGATGACTTTTCGCAGACGAGAGAAAAAGTACAAAAAACAAAAAAAAACATCATCATAAAAAAACACACACAACAAAAGAAAGTATTGAGCGCTCGGGGAGCTTCCACGAAGGAGTAGTTAAGCCCACGAACAAATGCTTTTCACCGGATATAGGAGAACTGAGTGTGCGTGAGTACACAATTATCCGGACGACTTTGTGCACGAGTGAAAACACTTACGGTGATTAATGTGTAGATTGGAGTTTGAAGTGTAAAGGGAAAAAAAGAGCATGCCTCGTCGTCGTCCTCCTCTCTCCTTCCTCCTCCTCCTCTCTTTCCTCTTCGTCTCTCTCGTCTTCTTCTCCAACAAAAGCGAGAATAAGAGGCATACTCTCGAAGATTTCGCGTTTGAAACATCGCAAGAACTTTTCAGCGGGACGTGGAGAAACGTCGTCGCCTTTGATTCCAAATCCATCCGAGAGAGGAAAGAGCGATTGGCGAACGTGTTTCATTTAGGGAACGCGGACGATTTTGCGAGGAAGAGAAGAGAGGGAGAGGAAAGGGAAGAAGAGGAGGAGAAGGTGTCGGTGCCTTTGTTGACAACGAACCGGGCGGAGACGAGGAGTAGCGACGACGACGACGACGGCAACGCGCGTTGATAGATTTAGAAAGAAAGAGTAGAGTATTAGGGGATTATGTGTTAGATGTTTTTAGATATTTCAATGTTTCTCTCTCTCACTCTCTCTCTCTCTCGTCTTCAGTGCGTATATAAACGAAGTTTTTTGTGCGTCCGTAAGCTCTTTTTACTTACTTACCTGGGCGAGTGATCGAGCGCATCCAAGACGCGCGCGCGCGCTTGATTTCTTTCTCACGCGAAAGGCGCGCTCGATCGACCACCGACGATGGCGTTCGTAACGTTCACGGCAACAATCGCTCCGACGAGAACTCCAGCAGCTTTCAAAAGGTTCTTATCTTCCTCGGATAAACCATTTTTAAACGCTTTCGCCCTCCTCCATAAGTCTCGAAAGCGTCTTCTCGCGTCTCGCGTGAACCTTCGCCACGCGGCCGGCGCCGCGCGGCGAAGGTCTACCGCCGCTTTTCGTGCGTTGCGCAAGAACGCGCGCACTTCTGTTCTCAACGCTTCCAGGAATGATTTCTTCCTCTCTTTCTTCTTTTCTTCCCTTTCGTCTCTCTCGTCAGAAGAAGAATGCTTCGAATCTTCGCCCAAGTCCGAAAACTCTTCTATTTCCGAACCACCACTCTGATCCTCCGTTCTTCTCCTTCCTTTCGTCGTCGTCGTTGTTTTCTCCGAGACGACGTTTTCTTCTCCTTCGTTTTTTCCCGTCCTCGTCGCAACGGTACCCCCAATCTCCAGCGACGCCGGCGGCGAGAGCGACAGTAATCCTCCTTTCTTCCTCCTCAAAGTCTCCTCTTCGCTCTCGCTCTTCTCCTCCCGCATCGTCCGTTCGTTCTCGTCCTCGCCGCTCGCTTCCGATTTTTCCATCACGTCCCAAGACGACTCTTCCTCTTCCTCTTCCTCTTTAATATCTTCGGTAAAAAAAGTTTCCTCTTTCATGTCTTCTTCGTGGCCCTCTTCTTCTTCTGACGACGGCAAAGTTTCCTCCTTCTTTACTTCTTTGTCTTCTGCGCCTTCTTTATCGTCACTTGTTGCGCGTCTTCTTCTTCTCGGCTTTACGCCTTCTTCTTCTTTCTCGGACATCTTACGTGCGCCCTCACGTTGTGTGGGAGTTACTCGTATTTTTTGCTTTTAAAAAAACTCACAAATATTTTTACCTCTTTCCTCTCTGCTCGTGTTGTTGTTGAGAAGCGCTTCGAACGAACTCGCGAGCAGCTCGCGTGACTGTCCTGAAATATATAACACAATTGCTTCTCGATGCGTCTGATCGAGTTAGATGTGTATATAATTGCGTTTTAGTACGTTTGGTATTTCATGCGTTTATGAGAGTGTTTTGACTCGTATTTTTTGGTAAAAACCACACTCTTTTCCACACAAAAAACAAAACAATAAAACGATGAGAAGAGCATTGTCGTTGTTGGAGAAAACCTCTCGTCGTAGCAGCATTAGCGGTAGTAATAATAATAGTAATAATACTTTAGCAGTAGCTCGTCAAAGCGCTAATGCTTTCTTCTCGGGCAGAAATGGTTTTGGTTTTGGAGAGAGGCGCGCGATATCTTTTCTTCTTCAGAAGAGAAATGGCGATTGGAAAACACCTAATAATAATAATAATAATACTAATACGAACGCGTCGTACTCGACGAAAGGTCGGCGCCAATCCGCGCCGAAAGGGTTTACTCCACCGGCCGCGATGGCGGCGAAAGCGACGTCGAATAATATCAACTTTAACCCGTTTCAATCGAGCTCGAACGCACTCGCGGAACCGTATCGAGGGAGGAGGAAAATGCCGAGCTCGATGACGAAAATACCTCGATATTTATACGATATCGGCTTGAACAAAGCGAAGGACATATATTGCACGTCGAAAGTGACATCGGCAATTAAAGGGTTCGATTTAAACATGTTTAAGAGAGATGCGTCGATATTGTACGAGGAGATATCGAGAGCGATTGCGAATAACAATTTGTCCAGTTGTCGCCGAGACGTGAGCGATAAAGTGATGCAAGAGTTGAAGCAAGAGCAGAAAAGAAGGACGAAGAACGGGTGGTCGAGGATTCGGTGGAATTTGAGCGAAAAAGGGGTGGAGAACGTTTCCGTGGTGCAAGGACGGATGATGGCGACCAGTCAGGACTTGACCAACGCGTTCGCGCAGTTTACGGTGAGGTTCGAGAGCAGGCAAGAGTTTGGCGCGTACGACGACAACGACCGGTTAGTCGCCGGGGATTCCGAGGAGGTTGGGGCAAATTTGAAGGTTGTAGATCATTGGGTGTTTGAGAGAGGTATAGGACCAATTCACAAGACGAATTCGAGGTGGCGGTTGTGCGCGAGACTGATCGTAGAGGAGTGATTTTTGAATGGGAAGATGAATTTTCTTGCATACGCGTGGGTGCGCGTGTGTGATTTAGGAGTGTATATTAATTGATACTATGATCTCATATAACATGTATTCATTTTCAACCAATCGTCGTCTCTAAGTTAATATCAATCCTTGATAGTAAATGCGGAATGCTACTCGCCACGGCTCCAAACTTCTCGGCGTTGTCGTACAACTCGAAAATCGGTACCGCCACCAACTTGCTCGTCTTTGGCACCGCAAAGTAACACTTCTCCGGCAACTCCACTAAAAACACCTCCAACGTTTCTTTCGGTTTCGTAACGTGCGGTGGCAAATACGGGTACATTTGCGGCTCGAATCCTATCCTGTACCACGTGGACAACTGATCTAAAATGTCAAACGAGGCTCTCAAATTCGCCTCGTTCGATTCGTTCGGCGCGGCTAATTTGTTCGCTAACTTTCTCTTCAACCCTTCCGTGGTCCCTTCCCCGGCTCTTAACCTCCCACCAGGTAACCGAAACGTGCTCGTACTCGCGGAAAAGTGCTGCCCAGGTCTGTCCCACTGCGACGCCGGCTTTCCGTCCGCCGTTCGCTGCTGCGCGCCCGGAGGCAACGTCGATTCTTGCAACAACAAGACGTGCGGACACCCGTGCTGATTCACCACGCACACGCCAGCCACGGACCGTCTCGCAATCCCTCCGCTTTTTTCGTACTGCTCTCGAATCCTTCTTAATCTCGCATCTTTCGCGTTACTTTTTTCCTCCTCTTCTCCTCCTTCTCCGCCTTCTTTCTTCTTCACCACTTTTACGCCAAACGTGTAATTCCCCAACGAGTGCACGTTCAATCGTTTCGATTTGGACAGTATCCCTCGCATGGAGGCCATTTGTTGTCGCAGTAAATCATCGTCATCCATCGCGTTCGGATGACCACGACCACCCGCGCCTCCCAAAGCGCCTTCTCCGTGCTCCTCTCCTTCTTTCTCCTCTCCTCCATTAACAACACCTTCATCAAACATTCCCCCTGCATCATCATCATCATTGCCGTCTTCCTCTAACGCCTTCTCGTGCGCTTTGATGTCCTCGAATTCAAAGTCTTCATCCTCCGAATCCTCATTTTCGTCACCACCACCACCATCGTCGTCGTTTTTGCCGCTCATTTGTTGTCTTCTTCTTCTTCTTCTTTAATGAAGCCTCTTCTTCGTGTTGTCTTCTTCGCGTTGTCTTCTTTGTGGCAATCGCTTTTCCTTCTAAAGTTTTGTCTTCCTAATTAGGTTTTAACACCCTAAATTTTCAATTTCAAAAATGTGCCTCTCAAAAAAAGGGAAAAAGCGACAAAAAACAACTCCCTGCGCGCGCTCGAGACACACGCTACTTTCGGGGAACGACAACACCCGAAGAAAGACTTTGCGATGACGACGACGACGACGATTCGGAGGATTCAGACCCCCTCGTTGTCCTCGTCGTCTTCATTTTTTTTGCGGAGGAGGAGTAGGAGAAGGAAGAGAGGAGGGAGACAGCAACAACAACAACAACAGAACAATTCGTTGGTCGTAACGGCAACATTCGTCTCGAGTCGCGGGCGCTTTGTTGTTGCGAGAACTGACGAATGCGCGTCGTCCTCGTCTGTTGGCGAGAGTAGTGTTGCGAGTAAAAGGCTGCCTTCTTCAAGAAGAAGGCGCGTTTTGATGAGCCCCCCGGCGAAAGCGGCGTCGATAACGCCGTCGGATGATTACTTGGACGGGGAACGTTTAAATTTTTACGCAACGACCAAAACGACGAAAAACGCTCCCGACGACTGGTTGAATGCGAGCGAGAAGCGAAAGAGGAACATTTTACTCCCTTCCTCTTCTTTGGAGGAAGAAGACGCGGACGACGACATCTACCAACTCACGAGAGAAGACGAGAGTGTGCACGAGGAAATGTGGCTGGAAATTATGGAAATAGTGGCGACGTTTGGCACCATCGGCGGCGGCATCGCCGCCGTCGCGCTCGGCGAAGTGTACTTGTGTTCGCTCGTCATCGTGTTACCGATACTGGCGTTTTCGTTGAAGAAAAAGAGGGAGACGAAAGTGAGAGAGAAGACGCGGATGCGATTGATGCAGTTGAAAGAAGAGTTGATGGTGGTGACGAGGAATAAGACGACCAATGCGACCGTGATGAACTTATCCTCGCAGTTGCAAAAGAAGAACATGGTCGCGCTCGAGTTTGCCATTCAAAGAGCTTTGAAAGAAGATGGCGCGGAGTTCAGCAAGAAAATTGACGCTCGATTAGACGCGCTGGAAAGGGCGATGCAAAGAGCCGCGGAGAAGCAAGCGGCGAGTCAACGAGATTCCGGTGCCGTGGCTGGGATGTTAGCCAGGGACGTCGCGGATGCTAGGATTGACCAGAGAGAGAATTTTAAAAAAATGTACCGCGAGTTGGAAGAGGCGACCAAGTTATCGATGACGGAAAACGAACGAACGAGGCAACAGGTCCAGAAAGAGTTGGAAACGTTGTGGGAGCTGGTGGAAAACGTGGAGAGGGAGATTTCCGGGGTCAGCGACGGCGTTGGAGAGCGGTTGACGATGATTTTAGAGGCAAGAGCGGCGGAACAGAAAAGGTTGAGAGAAGAAGAGGAAGAAGAAACGGAGAAGAAGAATCCGTTTGAGAACAAAGCGATTGCTGAATTCGCGTTTTCCGAGGAGTTGCAAAACAGAGTGGATGAGATTGCAAAGCTCGCAGACGCGGTGCAACGCGTGAAAGAAGCCATCGACGCCAGAAACGAGGCTGAGCTCGGGAACGAGCTGATTTCAAAGATGGACGAGAGTCAGTGGCAAGCGCTCGGTTTGCGATTTGACGCGCTCTCGGAAATGGCAGAAACGACCGCCGAGCGAGTGGTTTCGGAAATCAGTGAATCGATCGAAAAAAAGAGAGGAGTGTTTTTGAGCGATGATGATAGCGGTGATGCGAACGCTGCGATGATCAATGCGATGAAAATGGGCGCGAACAAAATCATCGCCGCCAAGGAGAAGGAAGAGTCGTATTATTCGTTAGATCTGGACGATGATAGCGTGGACGATATGAACGAATCGAAAACCGGATTTGAGCGCGCGTTGCGACGAACGGGAAGCGTTGAAATGGTTGCAGAAACTGTGAAAGCCAGTAGTGATGAAGATAGCAGGCGAAGGCAAGAGCCATCGGCGTCCATGCAAACGAGGATGGCGATGCAACAACCGACGACGTCCACATCTGAAACAAATAGTAATAGCAACAACAACAGCAAAGAATCATTTAGCAGCAGCGTCACTAGCGATGCTCCGATAAACGCCCAGCCTGGCGTAACGAAAGAAAGCGCGTTCGAAAACATGCAAGCGATGCTCAGAACGGAAGAAGTAGAGGAAGATATCTTCGACCCGTTCGCCGGAATAGCGGCGTCCGCGTCGGAAGAGTCTTCAGAAGTCACCGCGAGTGCGATTAGCGAAATAGTCACCGACATAGCAGATGCCAAGAAGCAAGTAGATCAGAAAGCCCAAGAACCGATCGCGTTGGCATCGTCGTCGTCGTCGTCGTCGTTCGACGAGAAAATCGCTTCGGGTTTAGAAAGCTTACGCCAAGGCCGCAAGCTCGCGCGAGCGGCTGAAGACGAATCGGCGAAACCTGCGGTATCTTTGGAAAACCTCATGTCCGCGGAAGAGTGTTTTGCGAACGCCGCCAATGACTTTGTCGTCGCCGTAGAAGTAGAACCGAGCGCAGTTTCAGCGAAAGGGAATCTGGGCAACGCGCTTCTCGCTCGAGGCGTCGCGTTGCGAGCTTTACGAGATGCCACCGCCGAACGCGTGTTTGGTTCTTCGTCGAAAAAAGGTGCATTTGGCGGTTTAAGTGAAGAAGACGTGCGCTTCTACGGCGAAACCGCCGAGGACGCGCTCGTGGATGCCGGCAAATACTTTCGAGCCGTCGCCGTCGAAGACCGCACAGCAGCGGCGGCTGCGGATGAAAAAGAGCAACAAGCCTCTACTTCTTCATCGTCGTCGGTTGCCGTAATCGTAGCGCTCATCGCCTGGGGACGAGCGTTATCGCAACGCGGTGCGCTCGTCCGCGATGACGCCGAAGTTTTCAATTTATACGATTCCGAGGAGGAGGAAGACGAATCTGTCATTACGAGTAACTTGGCGGACGCCTCGAAGTTGTTCCTCGCCGCGGCGGAAAAGCACCGAGCGGCTATCGAAAAATGTGCCTCGGCTGAAGAAGAACAAGGAGACGCTAAGAAAACCAGCGCCGCCAAAACGCTCATCCAATCCAGACGCATCGAAGCCTACTGTCGCTGGGGCGAAGCCCTAGAGTCTGCCGCAGAGTGCGAGTTCGCACTCGGAAGCGGTAAAGAACGCGAACTTTGGACGGCGGCGAGCGGAGCGTACGGTGAGAGCGAACGCCTCGGTGAAGAAAGCGGCGCCGCCACTGCCGGCGTCGAAAGGTGTGAAGCAAAGCTCGGCGAAGATTTCGAATAATAAAGTATGAACCGGAGGCGACTACCTAAGCACCGTAGATTTTCTGTGTTAATTAATATTACTAAACTAATCCTAGAATCAGTTTTTCAACTGGATCCATGATCTTAACGCGCCTTTTGGATGGCACGCCGCCTTTCTCAACCGCCAACTCGCGTAATGCCGCAGCCGCAGCTTTGGCCGTCTTACTTGCCCCTGAGCGGATAAACACCGCGGGCCAACCCATCGGGGCATCCGCGGTCACCCATGTCCCGCTCCCACTACTTTCCTCGTCGTCGCCACTTTTTTTCTTTCTTACCGCCGACGTCGATATCGGCGCTAAAATGGTTGTCCACGCGTCCATCCACACGTCTTCGCGAGGTAAATAACAATGCACTCTCGACGTTTTACGATCCAAAACCGGCGCGATCAACAAGTCCCGTCCGAGTAAAAACTGCGAGGTCAAATCACTCGCTACTTCGTCGTAGGTGTAGTGAATGAACATCATTCGCGTCATAGGTAAACCGACGTTTTCCGCCTCGCGCATAGCTTCGCGTTTGTATTCGAGCAACGCAATGTGCATGGACGTGCACCACGCTAAATGCGCAATAATCTCCTCGTCGTCCCATACTTGCGCGTTGTGGTGTGGTCTGTTTCCTTGGTGTGAACGATACACAGCGTCTGAAAACGCATTCAATTCCATCCATCGCATCAGCAATTCTTTCGATCGGTGTCGCCCCGGCGTCGCCGTGTACCCGCCGATATCCGAATGACTCAAAGTCAAACCGCTTAAACCGCCGGTTAATATGCCATTCAGCGCGGATTTAATGCCGTCTCGATTATCCCAACTCACGAGTTGGTCGCCAACCCACTGAACGCTCGTAAATGACGGCGTCAATAAACTCGCCGATCTCGTCCAGAAAAATCCCGTTTTCTCCAAGCCGGCGCGTCGCAGAGCGCGTTTTTGAATCCTCGCCCAATCTTCCGGGTACCGGTTGTGCGTTAAAATTGGTAACTCTCCAGATTTCAGAGTTGCATCGAACGGTAAATATTCTCCAAAATCTGCCATGAACGCTTTCGCTTTTGTCGCGACGAGCATATCGACGATGACATTTTCGATCCAACGCACGCACTCCGGGTTGGTTAAATCCAACAAGGAAAACGTAACCCCTGGTTCACTCACGAAACCGTACCCTTCGCCTTTCTTGTTCTTGATGAAGTACCCATTCTCTAAAGCAAAACGGTATAAATCTCCGTGATGGTCTTTCGAGTCCATCAAAAACGGATTCACGTACGTTGCCAAGTGTGTGCCTTTCTTTTCAAACTCCTCGCGCAACGCGTGCCAATCCGTGTATAAATCTTCATCGAGTTTCCAGTTCCACCAGACGCGTTCGATGCCGATGCTCGTGTTTCGAAATCCCGACCAATCTTGTAACCAAAACCCGGCTATTTTCACCCCGCCATCGGTTAGCTGTTTTTCGATGCGTCTGACTTTACTTGGACCGCCAGTCATACCGACGATGACGCCTCGCATCGCCCATTCCGGTAACGGTTTAATGCGTCCAGAATATTCCGTGTACGCTTGTAATACGCCCGGAATATCTATCGCTGCGATGATTTGACCGCAAACTATGCCGGTAGGCGCAACCACGTGCACGCTGATTGCGTTTTCCTCCGTAAAATCAAACTCAGAATACGTGTAATTGGTGAGAAAAAACGATCGCGCCTTCGAGGTGACGTAATGTGGAATCGCCGAGTAGGTTGTCCACCAATCGCCGCTGGAACCTTTAAATAGGAGCTCCGCGGTCGCAGAAATCGGTTGCTTCCCTCTCCCTACGCCTTGTTCGCCAGTTATGATTGGCACTCTCCTACCTGTGTGTTCGATCGATGTGTATTGTTCACCTAATCCATACACTCGCTCGCGCTTCTCCACCGCGTGCGTCAAAATCAAATGGTTCAAGTTCACCATCCTCCGATTCCTCCTCGGGGATCTTTGCACGCCCGGAACGATTTCGTCCCAAATAATCGTGAATCCAATTCTATCATCGCTTCTGGATGCAAGCGCGACGGAATATGACGCTCTCAATTTCGCGTTTGCTTTCTGCTTCGCTAACTCAATTTCCGATTCTTGGTCGTCCGAGAAGAGCGCGTGGTACATTTTACTTCGTCGTTCGTAAAATGTGTTCACGAAGTGGTCAATCCACGCGTCCTCTTTCACCACCGTCCCTTTGATGACTATGCACTCCACTAATTCTACGTTACTATTGCTATTCTGACTATTCCCATTATTACCACTACCACTACTACTACTACTACTACTACCGCTACTATCGACTTCAATCAACGCGACGCCTCCGCCGCCGTCGTCTTTGTCCTCCTCCTCAACATCCGTCGTCCTCGTCTTCCTCTCCACCCTCCCGTCGTAATGCACCTCGCACGTCTTCCTTTCCATACTATCGATCGTCTGTACCGTCGTTCTCAACTTATCTAAAACCTGTATCCTAAAATGCCCGTGGATCAACTGGTGCACTTTAATCGGCCCGCTCGCGAGCGTTAAAAACGGTCTCTTGGAGATGGACGACCACGTTTCCGTGATTGGACACAAGCGCTGCCGGAAACAAAACTTGGCTCTCTTGTGCGTGATTTTCAGCGTTTGCTCCGTGTTTTGCCACTGCGTCGTAAAGAAGATAGAAGAAGAGTCGTGCGAACGATATCGTCGGGTCAGTAAACGCTGAATATGTGATGATGAATGTGTGCGCGCAAAGAAGAAGAAGAAGAAATTTTTAATCCGAAAACTCTCTCACCTGGACGGTAAATTTCCCAACATCAAACCTCACATCCCCCAAATCCGAAGCCACCCTCCCTTCCTCTGAAATCTTATGATACGTCTTATCCACGTACGGCGCGATGATAAATATGATCGCCAACACGAACGCGGAGGAGAATATTGGAATTTTCGGTCGGTAGAGTTGCGTCCGGACGAGTTTGATGGCGCGTTTGATGGGGGATTTCGGGGGTCCAATTTTCCCCAATTTTGTGTTTCCTCCTCCTTTTCCTCGTTCTTCTTTTGCTGTTGAAGAGCGAGGACCTCGTCGCGGTGGCGTCGAAGGTGGCGTGCTCTCCTCTTCTTCTAATTTGCGTCGGCGTCGCGCCGTTGATGGTGGCATGATGTGATTGATGTTTACGTGTGTGTTGTAAGTGTTGTGTGCGTTTTTTTTGAAGCATATGACTCGACAAAAGAAAAACTCTACAAAAATTTCTCATCTGAAAGCGAAGACGTTGAACAACATGGACCCTTTCAAATGCTCCGGTTGCTCGACAATTACCCGCGGAAACTTTCCTCTCGATTTTAACAAAGCGACGACGTCTTGAACTCCGGTTTTATCCTCCTTATCGTGGACTTCTACGACGATCGTTTCGATGTGTGCAAAATCTTCCTCGAGTATGCCGCGAAGGACGGAGAGCTCGTATCTCTCCACGTCGATTTTTAAGAGGTTGATTTTTTTCTTCTTCTTGTCGTTGTTGTTCTCGTTCGTTTCGTCTTTGAAGATGGCGTTGGATAAAGTCACGCACGGAACGGTTTCAATTCTTTTCCCTCGCGATAACCACTTCACGACGAAGAAACAGATGGATTTAATAAACGCAGACTTGACGAAAAACAGATTCTTCTCCAAGACGAACCTCGCGAATGTTTTCAACATCAGAAACGTCGGCGCGTGTTTTATAATCAACGCCACGGCGTATTCGACGACATTTGCGAGCGTCTCTTTCTCGTCTTCAATCGCCGTCGACCACCCTGCAGCGTTTGGAAACGACGTAAACGAGATTGAATCTTCTTCCCCGTCGCCGACGGCTTCGTTCGCCAAACGCAACGATACGTTCGGATCGTCCTTAAACTTCCTCTCCAAGTTGCGCTTCAACGCTTTGTACGTTTCCGGTGACGGTTCGAACGCGTATAATATGCACTTTCTGTTATTTTGTGACTTTTTTTTCAGCGCTTCCAACGCGAACAATCCGATGTTTGCGCCCACGTCGACAATCACCGTAACAGCTTCTTCTCCTCCCGTTAGGGGTTGTTCTGCACCTTGAATCAGATACAAATCATCCGTCGATATCTCATCGAATAAAAACTTCACGTCCAGCTCTGACACGTAATCAATCAACACGTTATCCGGTAACAGAGCTTGTTTTTCTTTTCTGTTCAGCGTTACGGTCTTCTTCTTCTTTTTCTGCTGCTGCTGCTCGCGCTGCTTCTCAAAGCCCGACGATGCACACGCACCACCCCTGATGGATTTCATCTTCCGCTGACTGAAGCCAAAACCAGCATCATCATCCTTCTTGCGGCAATGATGATGATACTGGTAATGAGAAAGAGAAGACGAGAGTGCCATCATCATCCTCATCGTTGATTTCAGATATGGTGTCGTCGTATTCTTTCGCGTCGTTTACGTCGTCGTCGTATCATCATCATCCTGTTGGGTGGTTTGAAGCGCTCGCACACCCCTAACTGTCTTTTTCTCTCTTACTAAACGATTAGGGTTTGAAACCCTAAGCTTGATTTGAATACATTTAAAAACAGACGAACAACGACAGAAGAGAACACGCTTTCGCGCGCGCGCATTAAGAACAATCGGAGAAGAAGAGAGAGTAAGAGAAGCGCAGATCTCTTCGTAAAGTATTTTTAAGCGCAGTAGAGCGCGAGATTTGTTGTTGAAGAAGAGGTTTTGAAACAACAACAACAACAACCGAGAGACAAAGAGAGAAAGAGAGATCTTCGTCAGAGAGAGAAATCTTTGTTTGCGCGAAAGTGTTAAAGAGATAATGGCGATGACTTTGGACGAGGAGGACAAAATCGAAGAAGAGACTCCTCCTGACGATGAAAACAACACGAACGCGTGCCGTTGGCAAGACGTGCCGTTGATTCCTCAGCTCGTTGGTACCGTGTCACCGTGTTCGTGGTACTCGGAAAAAGATGGGTGCATTTACTCCTGGGGAGGACAGAGCGGCGAAGGCGAGGAAGCCTCGAGGGAGGAGATGAAGGTTTTGGACTTGGTCGGTGCGTGCGTTTCTTTCGTTTTTCCTGCTTTTGCGCGTTTGTACTGATTGCTCACGTTTTTTATATCTTTCTCTTTATTATTGCGCTTCCAACTACAGGCGGCGAATTCGCGCATTGGACGTTTCACGTGGAAAACAGCCCGAACCCGGACGCGTTTCCGTCGTTTTGCGCGAGAGAATTGAAGACGAGCAGCCGCAAGAAGACGACGACGAAGAAGAAGAATGAAAAAGATGAAGAAGACGAGGTCTTGACGTTTTTGTCCGGCGGTGCGGAAGAAGGGGAGAACGGCGGTGCCGGTGACGACCATCATCCGTCGACGAGTGGTAGTAAAACCGTCGCGCGAACGTACGACTCCGCGTTGAAAAAATGGACCATTTTGGAGCCAGCGGCAGATAGGAAGATCAACGCGGTACCTGACGAAAGGTTTGGCGCGTCGTCGACCTTCATTAGCGATCAGAAGGTGGTGCTGTTTGGAGGAGTGAAGAAACGCATTCCGCCTTTGAAACCCAAGCGCATATGTGGCCCGCACCTCATTAAGGAGAGCGATCTCCCTACGGAACATGAAGCTGCGATGAAGAAACAGAACGCCGCGTATACGAATGAGACGTACATTTTCGATTTCAAATCCAACACTTGGAATCACGTGAGGGTGCCAGTAAGGAAATGTCCTCCAGCTCGAGCGTTTGCGAGTTTAATCTCTGTTACGGATGACGTTGCGTTTCTCTTTGGCGGCGTAGATGCTGCCGGCAGGTGCTTCAACGACGTCTGGAAGTTTGACTTTAAGAACAAAAACGAGCCATGGAAAGAAATTCTTGCGGAGAAAGAGGCACACGAAATGATTCCACCGAGAATGTTGCACGCCGTCTGCGCGCTTCCCGACGGCGATGGTATGCTTGTCGTTGGTGGGAGAGGCAGTAAGAACGAATGCCTCGGCGATGCGTGGATCTTCTCGTGCGAATTTAGCGTTTGGCAAAAGTTACCGGAATACATGTCACCGAAGATGGGAGTATTTGGTGCAAGGCTCGTTCCAGCTCGATCGGCGGTGTTTCGAATCGGTGGCGCGTTTGCAGATGAGGTAGAAGGGAATCAAGTTATGATTGAAGAATCGAACGTTACGGGCACGAATACCGCCGCCTCTTCGCAAAAAAAGAAGAAGAAATCAAAAGTCTCTGCGGTGGAGTTATCGACAACTAATTCAGGCGCGTCATTTTTTGCCGGTGCTGGGTTAACGCACGGCAACGAACTCACGAACCCAGAGTTATTTGACGATGATGATAAAAAAGAAAATTTGTGGGACGACGTGTTCCCGCTGAAAGACTGCTGGGACGCAGATGCCGCCGCCCTGACGACGGATCTTAAAACCAGGAAAAAGAAGAAATCGGCTGGCGGCGACATGAAGCTGCCAAGTGTTAGTATTACCCCGACGAAGACGAAAAAGGATCTATCGATTTCTACGAAAAAGTCTACCGAAGTGCAGCCTTCGTTGGAACAGAGCAGCGGCCGCGAAAACGCGAACAACGTGACATCCATCGCGACGACAGAAACGCCACGAGCCGGAGTCCGGTCCGCGTTTGAGCCCGTCAAAGGTTCGCAAGCGTTTAAAGTGGACGGTAGATCTGCTCCACCGCCGGCGGCGCCCGTCGCCAACTGCGAGTTCTGTGTCGTTGAATTCAAAGGCAAGACGAGAAATCAAATGTTGATGAAGCACCGAGAGGAGTGTTCGAAAAACCCGAAGAACATCATCGGCGAAGCGACCGAAAAGATTGCCTTATCATTCTCAAAAGCCGACCGGCTTTTAGGCTTGCCCAAGCTGAAGGTGCAAAAATCTGCCGCCCCGAAATCCCACGGCGGCGATTTGCCCAGCTTGAGTCCGCGCGCCAGTCGAGAAGAAGTGCTCGTCCCGGGCGTGCGTCCAGCACCTTCGGACGACGAGGACGAGGATAAAGTCAACGCGGTCAAGAAGAAAAAGATGAAGAAACAACCTTCCAAGCTCGGGCGATCGAGTTCGTCTCAGATGAAAGTTGCCTCGGCCGGGAGCGGCGAGGTCGGAGGCAAAAGCAGCGGAGGAGATGCGCCGAACAACAACGCCGCTGCGGCCGCCGCGGGAGCAAAGAAGAACGAAGAAAAGGAAAAAGCGACAACGACGACGCCTGCAAACAACGAGAAGAGCATGCCACCCAAAAAGAGAAAGTTGGCCGAAGACGGGGCTACGCAAAAGAACGAGACGACGGAAGAGGAGAGAGAGGCGTTGAGGAACGAAGAATGCTACCAAAGGGTGATGCAGAGAAGCGTGAACTTGCCCAGATTGCATAACGCATCTGGAGCCTTGACGGTCTCAGAAGCAGATTTGATGAAATCGTTTGCACAACTGGCTAATATGAAAGAAGACGCGTTCAAAATAATGGACAACAAGATGAAGGCGGAGGAGAAAGAGATTTGGGACGGAGCGGCGAAACACCTGGCGAATGCAATGCAGAGCAAAGATTACGACAAACTCTTCAAAGAGCTGAGTACTAACGGCACAACAACAACAACCTCTCCATACAAAAAGGCGAAAGGAGGAGGAAAACTTCCAGCGATTGGTTCGAAAGTCGATTCTTCCAAGAGTAAAATTACGGGCACTTTTGACGCCGGGTACTTCGTAGAGCTCGTCATCGACGGCAAGAAATGCTCGGGGATTGCATTTTCACCAGTTTTGAAAACGACCACCATTGGCGGGAAACAATAGCAGAATCAATAGCAGCAAGTGTTATATAAAGCACGCATATACAGCAGCATACGTATTAGTATAGTATTCGTAGTATATCTTGTCCGCATTAACAAAATAAGGGAGAAACTAACCGCCTCGTAACTTTCGTGAGTACTCTCAGATCCTTCTCCGCGAAGAATATAGGTAAAACGTACGTCGCGAAAACAATTATCAATATGAACAAAAAAGGATAAAACGTAGCCACGGGTAACACAGTATTCTTATCGAAATCTGTCGAACGCGATACTGTAAAGACGACCGCAAAGGATAGTATTTGCAAAATCGTGTACGCGTTGATTACGCCCAGACGCACGAAACGGAAACTCTCTTCCGCTCGGTGGTTCACTTGCTCTCTTTGCGTAAACATGAGAAGGAACCGTTTCCATATATCGTTATCTTCTAAGGACGTGTAACCCATGTAGAGTAAAAAACCGGATATCGCTGCTACAGGTATTTCTCCATATAACGCGTGACGAAAAACCCATAAGGAAAGTAAACGAAGCAAACTCGCGCATAAGTTCGTAAATCTTCCGTTTTCTGTGGCTGAAATAATATGCGTTTTTGCCACGTAATCTTCTTGATACTCGACGCTCAAACTCGAAATTCTCGCGTGGATGGGCGAGTGCGGTAAAGATGGTATAGCGATTGGAAGGCCGAACAAACCTTGCAACGCGTTTATAACCCCGACGATAAAGTAATCGTAATGATACGATTTACCTTTCTTAAGCTTATTCTCCGGTCGGTTCGAAAGAACCGCTGAGATTTGGCTCTCAAAAAATACTTGCACTGCGAGTGATACGCCGCAAAAGCAAGCGACGAGTACTGATTTTGGATTATCTTTCATCTCGGAATACCTTGCGGGCGTATATGTTGGCCACATTGTGCCACTCAGTTTGTACCTCTCGTCATGGACTCGATCGACCGGCACGTCTGGCGCGATGTAGCTCACGCCCGTAAATACCAATAAACCAATCGCCGGCGCCAAATCGGATAAGACTTTCCGTATCGTCGTCTTTAGAAACGGACTCGTTTTAATTGATTGTATTTTTCTACTCAAGGTGAACGTTCCAATGTGTAAAATGAAATACTTGAGAAACTCGGAAACTGTTTCCGCGCTTTGCATGCCTTTGTTGCGCATGGCGTTTATCGATGAATACATGAAAATAACCGCGACGAACATTCGCAGGCATTCGGCAAAGAATCTTCCAACGTATTTAATCAGCGACGCACCAGAAAAAGAGGCAAAGAGCATAGACGATAAGCCAGAGACCAGGGCGACGATGGAATAGAACGTTACCATGTGCGCGTTCAATCGAGACGCGGTTATCCTCACGACTTGAAGAAACGCTAACGTTGGACCGGTTATCCGAAATACTAACGCGGATTGCCCACCAAACAACGAAAATGCCACATTTGCCAAAGCTTCGGAGGTTAGAAAGCTCTCCAGGCCAATGCGTTCGTCGGAGTCGATGGTAAAAACCAAACCCACCGCCAAACAAGGAACCGTAGTGTTGAAGAAGAGCCAGACGATTGTGTTCAAAGCTCGAAAAAATGTAGGCGCGTCTTTAAAGGCGTCCGCGAAATCGCTCCAATAACGTTTCTTAACGACGCGATGAAAATCATCCGAGATTCGTGCGAAAAAGGAAATATTTGAGCAGCACCGTCGTTGTATTGCTTTTCTCTGTTCTCTGTCTGCTTCCTCTTCTATTAAAGTTGTTTCGAGAAGTGAAAACGTTCGTTCTTGAGGTTGTCCGTTTCCATCGTCGTCGCCTCCGTGACGATACAAGAAACGACACATAGCCTCTCGAAATTCGCTCACAGATCCCGCAGCGAGTGCTTCGAAGTAAAACTCTTCGTCGCTAAAGAGAGTGGCAATAGTCCCACTCGTGGCGAGTGCGTTTTTTGTTTGTTTGTGCATAGCGTAAGCATCCGTGATGACCAAGACGACGAATTTATACCCGTTCCTATTATTATTATTATTATTATTGAAAGGAAGGGGAGAAAACGAAACTTTCAACCACTCTTTTGCGCGCGCGATGATAACCAGCCTTGCTGATTTCAACACGCACGTTTTTGCGGAAACAGGGATTATGAGCGCCCCGTTACTTTGTACAGAAGCGGTTGCGACAGACGAATTCATCGCGTCGTCCAAGAAAATCGAAGAGATCAACGCCGCGGATTCATCGCTGCTGTTATCATCAAAATGCGTCTTAGCTTTCTCGACCATTTTCTTCACCACATCTCGCAACGTCTTTATGCTCGTTTTCTCCGCGGATTCGCCTTCACCAGTCTCCGCCGCCGCCTCCGATGCCACGTTCTCATCATCCACATCTAACAAAAGCACCGCGTCTAACTTCTCCGACCGCGATCTCGCCTCTACCAACCTCATCCTCCCACCATCATCATCTTCTCCCAAACCAACTCTCGATATAAACTTCAAATCGTTCGCCGCCGACCGTTCTTTCCGTAAATCTTTCTTTTGTAACCTCGCGAACACGCGATAGAAAATCATCTGCTCTCCCGCTTCTCCTCCTTCCTCTTGGACGCTTTCCTCTGCAATTAAACCACTCCTGCTACTGTTCGAAGAATCCTCCGTAACAGAGATATTCTGGTCATCGTCTACGCTCTCCTGCGTGAACCGCCTCTTGATCGGAGACGTCATCGCCAGCACCACGTGATTGGAAGCAGCAGCGTTTCGGAGTTCTCCGTCGTCGTCTCTTTTCTCTTCCTTCTCGGCTGTTGTTGTCTCGAGGACGAGTAGGTTTTCGTCTTTTGTTCTCGTTTTTAAACCCTCTTTGTCTTCTTCTTTTCCTTTCATTCTCTCCTCGCCTCTCTTCTCTTCTCCTCCTTTTTCTTCTTCTGCTTCTTTGTCCTCCATCGCGTCGTCTTCGTCGTCGTCGACAGAAGAAGACGTTTTGATTGTTGTGGTGTTCCTCGTTTTTTAAACCGCTTTTCGCGTATTTTTTACTCTTCTTGAAAATATGTCTAGGGTTTTATTAGGGGTTGAAAACCTAGCAGACCCTAAACCCTTGACGTCTTTTATTAGGGGAGTTGTGTTGGCAAAAAACACCACTTAAGAATACGTGATGCTCCTCCTTCCTCCGATCGCGTCGAGAACCTCCTCCTCTTTCTCTGCCTCCTCCAGCTGCTCTCGCGAGCGACGACGACGAGAGCATTCTTTTTTGAGAGCGAATGTTCGATTTTGCAGTCAAAGTCCTACTTCTCTTTCTTCTTCTTCTTCTTTTTTTCGAACATCATCATCAATTTCATCATCGACGCTTAGGAGGAAGAGGACGCGAAGAAGCGAGAGAACAAAAATCAGCGCAGGTTTATTCGGGCAATCGAAAGAAGAAAAGATCGTGGAACAATACTTAAACTCAAAAGAAGGCCACGAGGCGATCTTAAAGGTGAAACGAGAAGGGAAATCGAAGAAAGAGTTACTCAAAATGCACAAAAGAGATATCGTCCGGTTGTACACACAAACCAAAGATATGAAGCTCCCGTTCCATATCATTTCGCAAAGTCAACGCCTGGTCTTCGCGAGCTTCCTCAACGCCGTCATCGACATTCCAATCCTAAACGAAGCCACGGAACAAATTATTTTCATGAAAGCGGTGGATGTCATCGCGGACGCGATCGAACGCCAGTTGGAAAAGATGGGGAGCAAAGCCTTCTTCGAAGGCGTGACGGACGCCGGCGAGTCGAGAGTCGACGTGTGGGTGGTCGCCACGGCGACGAAGATTAACGAGAAAATAGATATTCCAGTTTTGAACGAAAAGCAAGAGCAAGAGGCGATCGAGTTCGTGTTACACGCCATGGCGGAAAGATTTTTGGCCAGTCAAGGGAAAACCATCGCCGAGAAGAAGGGGAAAGGGAAGATGTTTGGTTTCATCTGATTTTCATCTGATGAGAGTTGTTGTAACTGTATCACATCGAAAGCTGCCATAAATTTTCACACGTTCCCGAGAAAAATTCTAAATAAGAGTAAGAATGTGTCGTCGAGTGCAGTGTTCCAAGTGCGACAAACCAACCTGGTGAGATTATTCTTTCGTGTGCCGTTATTCGTTTTAATCCGTCTTCTCGTTTCCTTTCTGTATATCTCTCTCTATCTATCTATCTTTCCTTCAAAATGTCTCATCTCTTTCCCAGTAAAAATTCTGATGAACATTTTCAACACGCAGGGCTGGATGTGGGATGCACATCGAAACCGCCTTAGCCGGGGTTAAAGAAGAAGACAGATGCAAATGCGAGCGAGGCTCGGTGTTCGGGTCCTTGCTCGGTAAAGGGAAGTAGCACATTTCGTGAGCGGACGTGTTGTGGTTACGTTTAGAAATTAGAAGTGTGTTTCTTACGTGAGATTCTCACGTCATGCTATCGTTATACCTCTCTGTTCAAAAACTCTCCGCTACGCGCTGCGCTAATTCTATGTCTACGATAATCGTCTTTAAATACGAGCATTATCATTATTATTAGTAGTATCTTCTTTGTCGTCGATGTGGTCGTCGTGGCTGTCATCAAACTTCCCGGCTTTATCGAAGCTCGCGCAAAACTGGTCGTGTACTTCTCTCACCGGCTTTAAGACGCCTTTCGCGATAGTCGCGGCTGGGATGAGATTTTTACACCCCTGCGGATGGCATTCGGAACACCACTGTTCGGGAAATAAACCGATATCGTTTATGGAGTGCTCGAACTGTTTTGTTTTCGCGCGGTCGGTGAAACCACCGAACGCGTCTCGAGTGGTTTCGAGTTTAATTACTAACGGTAATCGGTTGGAGAGTTTTGAGATTTCCAGCTCTGTCGCGTGCGTCGGGATGGCGAACGAAGAAGCGCCGTGTTGTTGTTCTTCTTCCTTTCCGCCGCCAACTTTCAAGGTTGGGAATTCGCCGCGCATGATTTTTACGCTCTCTGGAGCCGCGCCTAAAGGTTTGATGTTCACTCCGTTCACTTTCGCCTCTCGCGCGAGTTTTGACGGCGAAACGAAATGGTCCAAAGGACACGTTCCCGGAATGTGGTTGCTATCGCGACTGCCCGGATAGTGACACTGAAAGGTGAAGATGTTATCGTGACCGCCCCAAACTTTATCGCACCAACACGGCATCGGCGGGATCAATAGCGTTCGCTTCAACGAAGCTGCGACGGCCATAGCGTTCGCCAAGGCTTTAATGTGTCCAGAACCGGCGACGAGATGGTCGGTGATAGAGGGCGTGTCGTGCGAAGAGATGGCGCCGTGGTCGTCGACGGCGTCGTCGTCCCATAAGTGAGCGGAAGCGTCAAACGTGATAAACTTTTCTTCTCTTTCTTCTTCAGGGACGCGCCACAGTCCAGCTTCCATGAACCTCCATTTTTTTGCATCGCCAGAACTGCCGTCAAAAGTATATGTCGCGTGTACCGCAAACGGCGTCTTCTTTTCCTTCTCGTGAAATTTTTGCACCATGTACACGTGACCGGGATTAAACTTCGCCACTGGAAACACTCCTAACAACGTGTCCCCTTCCGCGGCGACCAAGACGCGCTTGTTCTCCTTCGGCCCGAGAGTTCGCGTTCCATCCATGCGCATCACCTCCAAACCAGGCCACGCGTTTTCTTTCCTCGACATCGCGTTGAACACCTGTTGATCGCTGGTTAATCGATGAAACCTTCCATCCGTCGCGCTCAAATGCAAGTTCCATTGCTTCGCCCATTGAATCCCACCTTTCGTGTGTCTCAAAAACACAATCCCGGTGTTAAAGACGCCTCCTTTGGCGTAATTCCCACCGTCTCTCTCGTCCGACGTCGGCGATAAATTATCGCTCGACACAATCACGTCGGCGGCTTTCAACTCTTCACACCCGTCGATATCGAACGATAAATTCTCCACCACTTTCCCGTCTTCGCTCACCTTCTCGCATTTCAAGTACTCCTCGGGATTCTTCAACCAAACGACGTCCGCGTCAGACATGACGACATCAAACCCAAACTCGAGTAAACTCGTCGCGTGCGAAATGCGCATCTTTGCAAAATTCTTCCACGCCTTCGAGGCGTGCGAACTTCCTTGCGCTTCCAAGTGGTGGTCCACGCGATAGGTAAACGCCTGTCCTTCGCCACCGTGCGATTCGTCCCCAACTGTTTTCTTCAAAATCTCGAACGCGTCGTCGTCTAAAGCACCAATCAACGTCGTCATCCCAATCGCTTTCGCCCACAAGATGAAATTCACCGCTAACTCTATGTGATGCGAGTTTGCGAACGATACCACCACCGCGCTGCCGCGATGTAAGCCCATGCGATTGACGACTTCGATCAACTCATCCGGAGCGTTTGGAAAGGACATTTTATCCACCCGAACTTTACTTTGCGAGTGAAATTTCCTCTCCATTTCTGCCGTCACCGGTGGTGGCGAAACATTCGGCGGCGGAGGGAAATCCGGCAAGGGCGGCACATTTTCCTCCTCCTCGCTACGGGTGGTGGTTCTCTCGACATCATCATCATCAAATCGCGACTCTCCTAACGGCGGCACGTACTTCTTCCTATCACTACTCCTATCCTCCCATCTACCATTATTACCAACCTCGTCGTCGTCGTCCTCGCGAGGAATGATGATGTCGTCGTAATCCTCGTGATTCTTCGGCGTCCCGCCTACCGGTAAGTGATTCCTCTTCTCGTGAGACTTCGGGACTCGAAATGTCATCCGTCGCATCCACGCGTACTTCTCCGTCTTTTGCAACTGGTCCACGTAGAGGAACAGGAAAAATCCAATAACAGTGACCGATAAAGAACGACGGACGAGTTTCTTCTTCAAAAGCGAAGTCGTGGTCGCGCTCGAGGAGGCGAAGTCCCTCATCTTTTCTTTCTATTATCCTAAAAGGAGTGTTTACCCCGAAAGTGAGGACGAAAAGTGCGGCTTTTTCTCGCGTTCTCGTTTTTCCGAAATGAATGAAGAAAAATACACGGACGCTCTTCATCTTCATGCTCTCGCATTATCCTCGCAAAATCTCCTCGGCTCTTCTCCTGGCGACGTTTGCACACTTTTTCTCTAAATCTCGAAACCACGTTTCAAACGAATCTCTCAATCCAAAGCGACTTTTCTCGATCAACTTGGAGACGACGGCGACGACGCCTTTGAGTTCGCGAAGTTCTTTCACCGCGTTTGAGTGTTCGGTTTTTTTTGTTTTGATTTGTTCGAGGAGTTTACGCTCGTGGATCGCGCGTTCGCAGAAGGAGAATTCGGAGGATGGATTTAAGCGCGACGCTTCTTTTTGTATTCGAGTGGATTGGATGGATTGACGGAGGTTGGCGAAGTCGAGTTTGAGTCGGAGGACGCGATCGCGGACGAGAGCGGCGACGGCGAGGGTGGAGGATTTTTTTTGCTCGTTGGTGGTTATCGCTTGGGAAAGAGAGAGGACGTGCGAGGAAGAAGAGGATAGGAACGCGGAGAAGGCGAGCTTTTTGTCGAGGAGAAGGGAGCGATGGTAGTCGAGGTCGAAGTTTTCTGCGTCGTCGTCGAGAAGAGGATTCGCGGGATTTGGATTTTCCGCTGCTTGGATCTGTTCGCGCGCGTCGTTCATGTCGGCATCATGCTCACCAACGCCGTTGTCGTCGTCGTCGTCGTCGTCGTCGCTTGTTTCAGCAGTATTATCATCATCATCATCATCACCTCCTCCTTCTTCTTCTTCTTCTTCTTCTTCTTCTTCTTCTTTTTCTTCTTTCCGCTCAATAGAGAGAGCAGTAACTTGAGAAGGTTTCAAACTTGCACTTTTACCATCATCATCATCATCATCATCACCGCATGTAACTAAAACCTTCCTCTCTAAGATTGCGTACGCTTCTTTCAGCGCGTTTAGTTCTTCTATTAGACGGGCGTTCTCTGCTCGTAAACGTTTAATCACCAACTCAGGGACGATTTCTTGGTTTACGTGATACTCGTTCGTGACGCACGATACACGTTGCGCAAATCTGCACGTCGCCACGTTTTCAGTTAATTGCGCTTCGTCGTGCGAACACGTCGCAATCATGACGGTGTTACAGTTACCTCCGAGCGAATCTCGAAGCATGCATGTTACTATTGAATTCCGATACGGCACGTGATACGTAGCGTTGGCGTCGTTTTTTCTTCGTCGAAGTTGTTGTTGCTCTTGCAAAGCGACGATGACTCGTTCGAGATAGTGCAAGGATAAGTTAATATGCTTAGCTTCTGTGAGCACGGAACCGTCTATTTTTGTTTTTGAGACTCGTTCGGAACCAGCGAGATCAACAATGTTCAACTTTGCCCTTTGTAGAGTATCGTCGCCGGACGTTCGTTTCTCGATCGTGATTGTGAACACGCAATGGGAACGACTCGATGCTAAGTTTAGCGGCGTTTCAGCAACTGCGCGATTCGCATCGCCGGCAAAGAGTAAATCCATCGCTTCTTCTTCGCTGCAAATTCTATGCGTGGATATGCCTTTCAAATGGAACGTTTTCTTTTCGTCTTCTTGAAGATAAACTCGAGGTAAATGAAGTTGATGTTGTTGTTGTTGTTGTTGCTGGTTTCTCGATGACGATGGTTCTAGATCGATGCGATTGTTGCCAATTTCCCTCGACACTTGAAACATTTCTGCTTCATTCATATCATCATCTTTAGCATTGACATCATCATCATCATTATTATTACCATCGCGTGAACATTCCTCGACGCCTCCCCGCGAAAACATAGACGACATGTTCAAATCATGCCTCCCTAACAAATCGTACGCTTGCTCGTTATACACCTCCACGTACTCGCACGTCGCGTCAAACGTGACCACTTTGTTCCCGTTTTTCTCCTCTTCCTTTCTCTTTCTCTTCTCCATCTCTCGAAATACCGTTTCTAAACTCCTCGGAATTATTCCTCGATTCTCAAACGCGCCGTCGTTCCCGCCGGTGATCGTATGCGTCTTCCCGGACCCGGTTTGCCCGTACGCGAATATCGTTCCGTTGACGCCATCTAAACAGTTTAAAACGACGTTTCTCGCGCACACATCGAAAGTATCTTCCTGCGACGCGTTTTCGTCCAAGATTTCATCGAAGAAGGTAAACATCTGACTTCCTCTCTTCGCGTATTTTTTACTCGCAGCAGCAGCAGAAGCATTCTCCTTCTCCTCGTCCTCCTGTTCGTCCTCCTCGCAGTCGAACGATACCATCTTTTTCTTTTCATCGTCGTCGTCTCCTCCGTTTCGTTCTTCCACGCGCACTCGTTTCGAGAGATGATCGTGAGATGGCTTCAATCGAAGATACACCGCTATTCTTTTGCTCTTTTTTTTCTCGTCTTTTTCTTCTTCTTCTTCGTCTCGGTCGTCGTCTGAATCGTCACTCCTCCCAGCGAAAGAAGAAGAAGAAGAAGACTCTCTCTCTTCGTCCGCAACAGGAGGAGGAGGAGGAGTAATAATAGTATTCGCATCGTCTGTCATCGCTGTAAAGCGAAAGAGATGCTATTCGTGTAACAACAGTGTGGCTGTTTTCAGTCAAACTTTTTCTTTGCCTTCCGGTCGTATTTTTTGACTTTTTCTCTCTCTCTCTTTACTTGATGAAACGCTAATACATCAAAGGCGCAAAAGACGACGGGGATGATATATTTTAGTACGTTGTTCTAAATACTCTCTCTCTCTCTTCTCTGTTGTTACAAAATGCTACGGATGATGTGTGTATTTATTGTTAGTCATTTAAAATCCGAGTCTCAATCTGACGATGATATTGCGAACCCGATTATATACGCAGTCGTCAAAAGCGGGTCCGCCGACGCCGTCCCAAAACAACTTTTCGGACGTCAACATTAATTAATTCTTCGCGATCCCGGTTGGATTCTCCGCTTTTTCAATCTCAATCTCGTGCGAAAACTCCCACGGTTTCCACTCTCGCATCTTTGGAATCAGCTCCAACTCGTCTCTCGCTTGCACCGCTAACTCTTCGATTTGCCCAGCCGCGATCGTCTCTTCAATTTCGCTCACCGTTTTCCCACTTAACGTCACTTTCTTTCGGTGCTTGTACATTTCTTCCACGACTGTTCTGTACGCCGCGTTCTCCGGCACGAACTGGATCTTTTCCAGGACTTGGTCGCATAAATTCGCGTACGTGTTTATCGGGTCGTTCATCACCGGTAAACCGACTAAACCGGTGGTTTTTTTAATGGATTCATTCGCACGATTTGTATTCGTAAAAGGTACGCACGCGCTCGTCCTCAAAAAACGAAATAAAGTCGCTTTTGTCGATATCGTCGTCGTCGTCGCGAAGTGAGAGGAGAGCGCTCTTTTCAACGACCGAGAAGAAGAGCGCATCATTTTTTTGTGTGTTCTATTCTCAGAAAGATGATGATGATGATGATGATGTGGTTGTGTTTTTGAGGATGAAAAATGAAGGAACAGGAACAAATCGATTGATGAAAAAAAAAAAATTTCTTTCGAAAAAATTTCAAAAAACCAAAAACTTTTTGCTCACTTTTTCTTACGAAACACACACACTGTGAGAGCGCTTTGTACTACTACTAAAACGACTCGTAAGAATAAGAGCACGAATAAAATGTCGAGCAGCAGCGAGGAGGAGGAAGAAGACGAGGAAGAAGACCAGCGAGAAGAAGAATCGGAGGAAGAGGAGGAAGAAGAAGAAGATTCGGATTCGGAGTACCGTCATTCCCAGGATGATGATGATGGTGAAAATTTCATCCGGGAACAAAACGTGAAAGCGTTGCGAGATGGCCTTCCGCTCTCGAAAATTCGATACGCGTCGGTTCTGAGCAATTTAAAACCTCCGGAACCAGACGAGGTTATTTTGAAGAGACACTTTGCGCCGCTCGTTCCCGGTGGGGCGTTGCAAACGGGTACGTTTTTAGTGCGTTTGCTTGTATGCTTTCTCTTACGCGCGTTCGGAGGAGGGGAGTCGATTTTGGATTTTTGAACGATTCTTTTTCGTCCGTCGTTTTCAGTCTTTTGGGTGCCCACTTTTGAAAAAAAAAGCACATCATCTCTTTCTCTCTCTGTTTCTTCTCTGTTCGTCGTCATCGCGTTTACATTACATTTCAGTTCTGACGATTCTATTTCGAAAACGTTTTCTTTTTCTGTCACACAGCTGGGTTACAAAGAGCGATTCTCGCTCGGAAAATATTCATCCCGTTCGGATCGAAGCTCAAAGTCGAGTTGCCGAGAATTATCCCGTCCGACGCGGACGCGGAAGATATCGTGCTCCCAGAAGGCGTCGAAGAGTTGGTGTTGTGGCAAGACGAGGATAAGGAAAGAGAAGAGGCGAAGAGTTCGTTACCTGCGGTGAAAGTGGATAACATGTTGACCAGGTGGTTGCGACCGCATCAACGGGAAGGGGTGTCGTTTTTGTACGAGTGCGTGATGGGTTTGCGCGGGTTTGAAGGCGCCGGTTGTATCTTAGCCGACGATATGGGCTTAGGGAAGACGCTGCAAGCGATTGCTTTGATGTGGACTTTGTTGAACACGAGCATCGAGGAAGATCAAAAACCGACGGTGAAAAAAGTGGTCATTGTCTGTCCGACGTCGTTGGTGGCGAACTGGGACGCGGAGTGCATAAAATGGTTGAAAGGGAAAGTGAAGACGACGCCGATTTGCGGAGACTCGAGAGCGGACGCGGAAAGCGCGGTGAAGATGTTCTTAGCGCCACAGTCCAGATCGCAAGTCTTAATTGTTTCCTACGAAACGTTTCGAATATATCACGAACGATTTACCACGGAAAGTTCGTGTCAGTTGGTCATTTGCGACGAGGCGCACAGATTGAAAAACGGCGAGACGTTGACGAACCAAGCTTTGGCCAAGATGGCGTGTAAACGACGCATCATGCTTTCCGGAACGCCGATGCAAAACCACTTGGACGAGTTTTATAGCATGGTGTCGTTTTGTAACCCTGGGATTTTAGGCACGACGAAGGAGTTCGCGAAGAAATACGAGCGACCAATTTTAGCCGGGAGAGAACCATACGCCACGGACGCCGAGTTGGCAAAAGCGAACGAACGAAACGAAATGTTGAGCGTTATCGTGAACAAGTTCATCTTGAGAAGAACGAACACAATTTTATCCAAGCACTTACCCCCGAAAGTGATTGAAATCGTGTGTTGTAAGACGACGCCTCTGCAAAGATCGATTTACGAACACTTATTGTCCGAAAAGGCGAGAATCGCGCAGAAAACCGGGAAACAGATGGACGTTTTGGCGTGCATCACGGCTTTGAAAAAGCTGTGCAATCACCCGAAATTGATTTTTGATGCCATTCGGGAAAAGAAGTACGCCGGGAAAACCGATGGTGGGAACGCGATCGACGATAATTTGACGCCGTATTTCCACGGTTTGTACGACGGCGGCGGCTCGGGAAGAGGCGGTCGAGCGGGCGGGCAGATGTGCGAAGGGTGGGAATGGCACGGCGGAAAATTCGCCGTTTTAGCTCGATTATTGCACCAGTTACGCACGGAAACGAGCGATCGGATCGTGATTATCTCCAACTACACGCAAACGCTAGATTTGGTGGAAATTTTGTGCCGTCAAAACAACTACCCGTCCTTGCGCTTGGACGGAGGAACGAGTATTAACAAAAGACAGAAACTCGTCAACGCGTTCAACGATTTGACGAACAACGAGTTTATCTTTTTGCTCTCTTCCAAAGCTGGTGGGTGTGGTATTAACTTAGTCGGTGGGAACCGTTTGGTGTTATTTGACCCGGACTGGAACCCGGCGAACGATAAGCAAGCCGCGGCGAGATGTTGGCGAGACGGTCAAAAGAAAAAGTGCTACGAGTACCGATTTCTTTCCTCGGGGACGATCGAGGAGAAGGTGTTCCAAAGACAATTGGCGAAGCAAGCGCTAACGAGCGTTGTCGATGGGCGAGGATCAGGTTTAGAGCAAATGTCGATGACGACGGAGGATTTGCAGCAGTTGTTTTCTTTGGACGTGGAGTGTCCGAGCGATACGCACAGAACGTGCGATTGTACGCGATGTCCCGACGTTCATCGCAAGATTGAAGAAAATACGACGACGACGATGATGAATCACAGCAGCATTTCGAGCGAGGATAACGCGATTGGTGGTGGTGTGAACGACCCTTTACCGGAAGAAAAGCAATTGGAGGACTTCGACGAAGCGAAACTGAACACTTGGGCGCACCATTATCGCATGTCGCACGTCCCCGACGCGCAGTTACGCAAAGCTGCCGGCGAAGACGTGACGTTTGTTTTCTCCCTCGAAGTCGACGGCGCGAGGATTGCAGAGATGCAAGAAAGAGCGTTAGCGTTGGCGGAGAAGAAGAGGAAAGAGAATCCTGTCGTTGCAAATAAAGACAGAGAGGAAGAGGAGGAAGACGATAGCGACAGCGATAGCGACAGCGACGGTTCATCATCGCTATCGTCATCATCGTCTCTTACAGACGACGAGAAAGAAGAAAGAGAAGAAGTAAACGAAGAAGAAGAAACAGTAACTGTCACGAAAAAGAAGGCGAAAGCGTTGAAAGACGTGAGCTCGAACGAAATGGAAACACGCATTGCGATTACAAAAACTTTGACTGCCACCGAGAAGAAGAAAAATACGCCGACTCCCTCCAGCGGTTGCGGAAGGCAAACGTCGTCATCGGCCAAGCGCCACAAAGCAGCGATTAGTGACGACGACGAAGACGACGACGAGGAGGACGAAGAGGAGGAAAAGAGCTATGATGCACACGAGGAACAACACGACAAAGAAGAAGAGGAACTCGCCCCTCCTCTAAAGAACGAGAAGACGAACGAGAAAAAAACGATGACGAGGAAGAATATCCGCAAGCCAAAGGATGATCCAAATACTTGCGTCAACTGTAACAAGAAATCCGACAAGAAAGAAATGGTCCCGTGCGCTGGTTGCGAGAGAAAATTTCATTGGTTTTGCAACGATCCGCCGATGAGTAAAAAGCCAACGAAAAGGAGTCATCCAACGGGTTGGTTCTGCAAGGATTGCAACGAAGACGGAGAGAAAGAAGATGAAGAAGAAGAAGAAAAAGAAAAAGAAGATAATGATAAAGATAAAGATGATGACGATGAAGAAGAAGAACTCGCTCTCACCGCGGAACCGGCGAAAAAAAGGAAAGTGTTATCGGATGATATGATTATCGTCTTGGACGACTCAGAGGAGGAGGAGGAGGAGGAAGAAGAATATCGAGAAGAATCTGAATCTGAAGAAGATGACGATGATCAAGTTCCCGACTCTGAAGACGACGATTAATAATATACACTGGAAGAACGTTGTTATATATATAAAGTTATTAAAAAGAACAAAACACTCTCACTCGCTCACTCTTTCTCTCTCTCTCTCTCTCTTTATCGCATCTGAGCTTCCGCCGCTTCGCTCACGACTGGCAAATTCACGTACCTCCCCGTCGCGCACCCGACCGCACACAACGCGAACGCCACGACCAACCCTACCCAAATAACGTTATACATCCACTTCGACAAGAAATACGGAATAGTTATGCCTAAAATCTCCCTCGAAAACAAAGATTCCAACAACCCCGGAAATATCAACACAATGTCCAACAGTATCGCCTGCATTCCGTTAAAGCGACAAAACCTGCTCAAGTTTTGGTTCCTCGCCACGCCTAAATACGCGGCAAAAAACGGAATCAAATTTCCAAGAGGTAACGTGGCTACAATTTTCACGATAGGTAAGAGCGGTTGCAACATAATTATCGCCGCCGGAAACGCCGCGAAGAAGTATCGCGAGTATCTTAGGCCGGATATCAACGGGAGCAAGTACGGGAGAAACGCCACCACTCGGTCCGAGACTGGAACTAAGGACGTGCCGCCGCCGCCAGCTTTCGTCTGAACCACCACCATTCTTTTGTTGTTGAGCGTCGTCGTCGTCCTCGTCGTCGCGAACATTGATCGAGACGAAGAAGAAGGAGAAGAGAGAGAACAACAACACGCCGCCGTCGATGATGAATTCTTTGAATTCATCTTAAAGGTTTGTTGTCTTTCTCTTTCTCTTCCTCTTCCAATTCGTTCCGAACGCGTTTGGGGGAGAAGGAAACGACATCTCCTCCTTAAATCCTTTTGGAGAGAGGAAGAAGAATCCACCACGAAAGTTGTTCTGTTCGTCGTCGTCGAGAGCATTTTTTCTATTACATATACAATTGAAGTGAAGACGAAAGAAAAAATTTCCAAAGCGGTTACTTGTCTGACTGTCTGACTGTTGTTGTTCCAAAAAAGAAAAAGAAGAGAGTCTCTTTCGCACCAAACGGCGGCGAAGAAAGTGTTCTTTTGAGTATTCGTTGAGTATGTGATGTGAATGTATGTACAACAGGACTATGAGAGAGAGCTAATGTTGAGTGCGCATGTGGTATTTTAAACTATTAGCGTAACGATACCTCTTCTCGCACACGTGGCATTCATACGGTTTCTCTTTCGTGTGAATACGCTTGTGGCTTTTCAAATGATCAGATGTACGAAAACGCTTCTCGCACACGTCACACTCGTACGGTCTCTCGTTCGTGTGGATACGCATATGCTTTTTCAAATCACCAGATTCACGAAAACGCTTCTCGCACACATCACATTCGTACGGTTTCTCGTTCGTGTGAATACGCATGTGGGTTTGCAAATTAGCAGTTTGACTAAAACGCTTCTCGCACACATCACATTCGTACGGTTTCTCGTTCGTGTGAGTACGCATGTGTCTGGTCACGTCGGATGGATATCGAAACACCTTCTGGCAAACATCGCACTCGTGCCCTCTCTTTCTCTTCGTTCCTTTCCTAACAGTTATCTCTTCTTCTTCTTCTTCTACTCCCTCTTCTTCTTCTTCTTCTTCTTTTTGTATCTGATGATGATTCGCCTCGAGACCATCCTCCTCGTCAGGAATCCTCAAACACAACACCAAAGGTTCTTCTTTCTCTCCCTTCAAAACCGTCCTCGCGTTCACCGCGCGTTTAGGATGTGGATTCTTTCTTCGTCCCATGGTATTATCAGTGTGCGAGACTTTAAAAGAGAGTCGTGCGAGGTTGAAGAATAACGCATTATCGCATGTGTGATGTGATCAGAGCGTCTCAGAAACGTATTGTTTAGGGTTTACATCATCACTCATAAACCCTAAACACGAGAAAACGCAAGCCGCGGGCATTTCGTCGAAGCACGCGAGGAGAGAAGTCGCGAAAGATTCTCACGCGCGCGCTTCTTCAGAAAGAGAAGATACGAGAGAGACAGAGAGACAGAGAGGAATAATGAACACGATGTCCTCTTCCTCTTCCTCTTACGGAACAGCGAATACGAACACGAACAACAACGAACGAGAAGCGTTGTTGTTCGAATCCAATCGGGACGACGACGTCCAAAAGACGAAGAAAACATCATCTTCGCGCATCGCGAACGTGTTACTGAACCGAAAGACGCTCGCTTTGGGCGCTTTAGCGTTCGTCTCCGTCGGCGCGTTAACCGCCGTCAAGTCTTCTCGCGGTGGTGGTAGTTCCTCGTTCGCGACGTTAGGCGGAGCGAAAGATACCTTGTTGCCCCATTCGTTCAGCGAGCTCGGGAAAAAAGCATCTTCCGCTCCTTTGGGTTTAAGAAAGAAAAATTCTTCGATGGAGAAGGTGGGATTACTCGGCGCCATGGACGTCCACGCGTGGCCGGACCCTTTCGAAGAAGTCCAACGAGTCGCGCAGGAAGAGGCGCCGGCGGTTGAAGAAGAAGCGACAAAAGAAGAAGAAGAAGTAAAACAACAACCAGATTACGAGGAAATTCAAGCCGCGGAACAACAACAACAACCGGTTGCCGAGGCGGTTGTAGAAGAAGTCCCCACGACAAACGTGATGGAAACGGCCAACCCGCAGTGGGTGAACACGAACGCGTTGGCAGTGCAGCAACAAGCGAACATCGCGGCGCAGGTTGGCGCGTCCGGGATCGTCGCGTCGGCGGTGGCCATCGATCCGCAAACGGGGCAGCCGTTTGCCACGCCGGCGGATGGAGGCGCCTCGTTGTCGCAAAGTTTGAACACGGATTTATCGAAACCGCCGGCGAGTTGGCCGGTGGATATGGAGAGTGGGGTGCAGTGCAACCCGATCATTGGGTGCGTCGCGGGCGTGCCGTATCCGGGCATCGGGTGTTGCGAAACCTCGACGTTGACGCCGGAGGATGTGGCGCCGACGCAGACGCAACAACAAGTGCCGGTGAACCCGTACCAGTATCCGATCGCTGGTGCGGTGACCACGCAACCCGCCGCGGCGCTTCCGTATCAACAACAACCGCAACAAGTCTATCAACAACAACAACCAGTACAACAACAACAAGCGCAAGATCCGTACGCCGCGTACCAGCAACAATTACAAGCCGCGCCGGGGGCGTACGCCACCGTCGCCGCTGCGGCGACTGGTAGTATCGCGCAACCAGGGGCGGAAATCAACCCTGTTGGCGAGAACGGTTTACCGGAGTGTAACGTCGCCGAAGATTGCGTCGCCGGCGTTCCGATTCCGGGCATCGGCTGCTGCAACGAAGCCGAAAAGGCGTTGATCATTGCCGACGCGCAAAGTAGACAACAAATTGACCCGGTGACGGGCGTCCCGTGTAACACGGACGCGAATTGCGTCGCCGGTGTCCCGATTCCAGGCATTGGTTGCTGCGAGTCTGCGCAAGCGATGGTTGGTTCCCAAGAGCAACAAACGCAATTCTATCAGCAACAACAACAAATTCCGGGCCAATACGTTGGCGTCCCGCAAGCTGTGGATCCATCCACATTGCCGGCGGCGTTCGCCCCGGGCGTCAACCCGTTCGCATCGGCCGTTATCACCGCTGAAAATGCGCAACCGCAAATGTTGAACCAAATTGATCCGGTTACCGGCCAAGCGTGCAACCCGAACCCGGGCTGCGTCGCCGGCGTCCCGATCCCGGGCGTTGGGTGCTGCACCGGTACCGCCTCGCGAATGATTCCAGGCTCGCCGCTCGTCGACGCTGCGACTGGTTTACCGTTAGTTAATCAAAATCCAGTCGATCCGGCGACGGGAAAACCGCTCTTCATGAAGGCGTGCGACGCCACGCCTACGTGCGTGGCGGGCGTCCCGACCGCGGGAGTGGACTCGTGCTGTAAACAAGGCGAATGCGACCCGTCCCCGACTTGCACCGCCGGTGGCTTAGAACCAGGAGTAAACAACTGTTGCCACGTTTGCGATGGGAACCCGGAATGCCAAGTTGGCTCTGAGTTCCCGGGCATCGACACGTGCTGCAAACCGCCGCCCCCGCCGGATTACGACGGCACGCCGGGTAACTGCGACGCGAACCCGTCCTGCCAACCGGGCGTTCCGGACCTGGGGAAGAACACGTGTTGCCCCGACAACGCGGCCTGCGACACGACGCCTGAGTGCATCCCAGGTGGTACCGTCCCAGGTGTCGATACGTGCTGTGCGGACACGTGCTTGGTGAAGCAAAAAGTCCAACAAACAGAGTTGGGCACCAGCGAAGTCGAAACGAAGAAACAAAATCCATGGAAAGGCTGTAACCCGGACCCGAAGTGCCTCCCAGGCATTGACATCCCAGGCGTGGACAACTGCTGCAAAAACTGCGAACCAGGCGTCCCGACCCCGGGCGTGGACGATTGCACCGTCGCCCGAAAGCGCATGTGGGCTCGATCCATGCGACGAAACGGCATGAAAAACGACCAAATCAACGAAGTCATCCAAAAAGAATCTAAACACATAGAGCAAACGGCCGAGGAGAAGGAACAACAACGACAGCAAATGATGTTAGAGTTGAAAAATCGAATCAAAGAAGAAATGGCGAGAAAAGAGGATCTGTTAAAGACGAAAAAAGCGCAGGCGAGATCGAGCGCGAGAGCGAGCGCGAGAGCCAGTCGAGGGAGCACCGCCGCCTAAATATAAAGTAAAAGAAGTCGTATTATCCTACAAGAGCGAGAACAAGATGAAGAAAACCGCCAACAATTTTATATTATACATATATTTATTCATTATTATTATCAGTATCATACTCTTTTGCACGTAAAAGAACACGCTGTGGAGGAAAAAACTGTATTAAATGTGAGCACAAACAGGAGAAAAAATTAGTGGCTAAAATCGATCTGCCTTTGTACCAAAAAGCAGTCACTCGCACTAATCTTTTTTCTCCTCATTCAGACGCACACTTTACACCTACACCTTTACCACAAAAAATAATCATGTTCTCCGCTACTACCGCGCACACGACGTTTACCGCGTCCATCGTCGCTTTGAGACCGACGACGAAGACCACCTCGAAGAGGTCGGCGACTTTTGTTGTGCGTTTTATAATTCTTTTTGCATTTTTGTTTCCCGTGTGACGGCACGACAGATTCCCGAGACGTCATCATTTCATTCTCGTTTTGATTAGAGAGAAATACTGTGCACGCGAGATGGTTTCTCTCTGTCTCGCGCGGGAAGTCTCTTTAGCTCTCTCTCTTTAGCTCTCTCTCGGCTTTTACTGACAGCATTTTCTTTCTCTCTCTCTTTTGAACGCATGTTGTGACTATTATTATTATTATTATTATTATTAAACCAAAACAGACGAGAGCGGAACAAATGAACCAAGAGATGTCCGGCGGCGAACTCGGTTTGGGCGAGCTCGAAGACATCATGGACATGGCGGACGGAGGATC
>Ga0255752_10000914_pt1 | contig 35624 bp, 39 predicted proteins | sample 011ome_25_FD_179952 | JGI IMG/M metagenome (GOLD analysis project Ga0255752, IMG submission 179952) | Coastal salt marsh microbial communities from the Groves Creek Marsh, Skidaway Island, Georgia - 011512CT metaG (version 2) | ecosystem: Environmental > Aquatic > Marine > Intertidal zone >... | reverse complement strand
AATCACTTGCCGATGATGATTTTATTAAGCGTAGTAAAAAAATTAATGATGCCGGTATGAAACAGTTAATTACCGGGTTTGAGAAACTAAATATAATCTATATCCCTTCTTACGGCAATTTCATTAGCTTTAAACTTAGAGACGAACAAGCATCAATGATGTATTATCACCATTTATTGAAAAATGGTGTGATTGTAAGGCCTATAGCAAATTATAAAATGCCAAGTTATCTTAGGGTAAGCATTGGTTTAAAAGATGAAAATAAAATATTTCTTGAAAAATTAGCATGTGTTTAAGGTTTAGAAAAATATGATTATTGTGATGAACAAAACGGCGACTGATGAGCAAATTGATAACGTTCTCAACCGCATCAAAGACAAAGGCCTTGAAGCAAGCGTCTCTAAGGGTATTGAAAAAACTGTTATTGGTGCTATCGGTGATGAGAGACTTTTAGATGAAGAACTTCTTGCATCACTTCCTGGGGTTGAACAAGCCCTTCATATTGTAAAGCCATACAAAATTGTTGCTCGCGAATGGCATAACGAAGACACGGTAATCGATATTGCAGGTCATCGAATTGGTGGAAAAGATATTCAAATTATTTCAGGCCCATGCTCCGTCGAAACTCCAGAACAAATGGAACAATCTGCAAAAGCAGTTCGTGCCGCTGGAGTTAATCTCATGCGTGGAGGTGCTTTCAAACCACGTACAAGTCCTTACACATTCCAAGGAGTTGGTTTTGAGGGGCTGGATATGTTCAGGGCAGCCGCTGATAAAGAAGGACTGCCTATTGTTACTGAATTGTTAGATATTCGTCACCTTGATAAATTTCTTGAGAAAAAAGTTGATATTATTCAGATTGGAACCAGGAGCATGCAAAATTTTGAGTTACTAAGAGAGGTTGGAAAAATCAATGTCCCAGTAATTCTAAAACGTGGCATGTCAGCAACCATTTCTGAGTGGCTCATGGCTGCTGAATACATTGCCTCGGGCGGAAATCACAATATTATCTTTTGTGAACGTGGCATAAGAACCTTCGAAACTTATTACAGAAATGTCTTGGACGTTACAGCCATTCCTGTTTTAAAAAAGGAAACGCACCTGCCTGTAATTATTGACCCATCCCATGCGGGTGGAAAAGCATGGATGGTGGCAGCATTATCTCGCGCTGCGATTGCTGCTGGGGCGGATGGTTTATTAGTGGAAATGCATCCAAATCCCTGTGAGGCTTGGTGTGACGCAGACCAGGCAATTAATCCTGAGGAATTAAAACACCTTATGAATGAATTAACTCAAATAGCAAAAATATTAGGTCGCAATATTAATCAGTAACTCATGGATATCATGAGTTTTTTTTAGATGTTTTCCCCTGTTACAAACACCTGTTCTGCTTCAATATTCGCTATTAAATTTATCGTTAGAGGATTTTATGCATATTCGCGTTTTAGGTTCAGGTGCCGGTGGAGGCTTTCCACAGTGGAATTGTAATTGTCAAAACTGCAAGGGGCTTCGCACTCACTCTATTAAATCTTCAGCAAGAACGCAATCCTCCATCACTGTAAGCGCAAATGGCGAAGACTGGATCTTGTTTAATGCATCACCTGATATACGCGCACAAATTGAATCTTTTCCGCCACTCCAGCCAGCAAGAAAAATTCGTGACACAGGTATTGCATCAATCATATTGTGTGACGGTCAAATTGACCACACAACGGGCCTTTTAATTCTAAGAGAACACGATAAACCCTGGGATATTTATTGCACAAAGTCAGTCTATGAGGATATGACAACAGGCTACCCAATATTTAATATTTTAGGTCATTTTAGAGGAGTGAATTGGCATGAAGTGAAAACTGAACAACAGCCTTTTACCATCCCTAAAGCGGATGAATTAATATTTACTGCCGTTCCATTAAAAAGCGAGGCGCCCCCTTATTCGCCGCATCGTCATAATACAGTGCCCGGCGATAATGTTGGTTACCGTGTTGAAGATAAAAAATCAGGTAAAAACTTATTTTACGCCCCAGGCTTAGGTGTCATTGAAGACCATGTTTTGGAATACATGAGTAATGCAGATGTGATTCTGGTCGATGGAACTGTATGGACAAATGACGAAATGTCTCGGCATGGAATTAATGATAAATTAGCCAGTGAAATGGGCCATTTAGATCAGTCAAGCAAGGGCGGCATTATGGAAACTTTAAGTGCCCTTTCAAAGCCAAGAAAAATACTTATTCACATTAATAACACCAATCCAATCCTCAGAGAAGATTCACCTGAACGTCAAATTTTAGATGATCATGGAATTGAAGTTGCTCATGATGGTATGGATATCATATTGTAAAGGAATGCATCCATGACAAAACCTTGGAGTCGCGAAGAGTTTGAAAATCAATTAAGAGAAAAAGGTAAGGGTTACCATATATATCATCCTTTTCACGTTTTAATGTATGAAGGGAAGTTAACTAAAGAACAATTACAGCGTTGGGTTGCCAATCGATTTTATTATCAAATAGGAATTCCCCAGAAAGATGCTGCGATTTTGTCAAATTGTCCTGATAAAGAAATTCGTAAAGAATGGATAGTAAGAATAATTGACCATGACGGAGATGGTCAAGCTGAGGGGGGTATCGAAGCCTGGATTCAATTAGGCAAAGCTGTTGGTTTATCCAGAGAAGATGTTACTTCTCTAAGAATGGTTTCTCCAGGTGTCCGCTTTGCGGTGGATGCTTACATTAATTTTGCTAAGCAACGGTCTTGGCAGGAATCAATTTGCTCCTCACTTACTGAGCTTTTTGCCCCACATATTCACCAACAGCGAATTAGCTCATGGCCAGAAATGTACCCTTGGATTGATGAATCAGGACTTTCATATTTCAAGAAAAGATTAACAGAAGCAAGACGTGATGTTGAACATGGTTTATCTGTAACATTAGACCATTTTAGTCAGACAAGAGCGATGCAGGAAAAAGCATTAAATATCCTTCAGTTTAAACTTGATGTATTATGGGTTATAGCAGATTCAATTATGTTAGCCTCGTCTGATATCAAAGTTGAGGGACGTGATTATTTGAGGCAACCACGATAAATGGCTATTGAACATTCAGATATATACAAAATTGCTGCGCATCATCGATTTCAGTGGGAAAAAGCGCAAGATTGCTATGTTATTTTGTTCCCTGAGGGTATGGTGAAATTGAATGGTAGTGCAGGCGAGGTCTTGAAATTAGTCGATGGTAGTACCTCCGCAGGTGAAATTGTTACAAAACTTCAAGAGCAATTTCCAGATGTTGGTGAAATTGAAAAAGATATTTTAGCGATGCTGGATTTTGCTATTGGCAAAGCTTGGATTGAAAAAGTGAATTAGGGGTAAAAAATGGCACAACAAAATAATGGAGTTGATTCAAATGTTACTAATAAACAGCCTTTGTGGTTGTTAGCGGAGATTACCTATCGCTGCCCATTACATTGTGCTTTTTGTTATAACCCAACTGATTATACAAATCACACTAATAACGAGCTAGACACAAAAGGTTGGATCAAGGTATTAAATCAAGCTCGTGAGTTAGGGGCGCTGCAATTAGGTATTTCCGGTGGCGAACCTTTATTAAGAGATGATATTGAGACGATTGTAGAAGAAGCTCATAGTTTAGGTTATTACAGCAATCTAATTACTTCAGGTGTAGGGTTAACAGAAAAGAGAATCGATGCTTTTAAAAAAGGTGGGTTGGACCATATTCAGCTCTCCATGCATGATATTACTGAGGAAATTAGCAACTTTGTTACCGATACTCGTACTTTTAAATTAAAGCAAAAAGTTGCGGCCATGATTAAAGATCGTGGCTATCCTATGGTTTTGAACGTCGTCATACATCGCTATAATATTGAGCACATTCAAGAAATTCTAGAAATGGCAGAAAAGTTAGGTGCGGATTATGTCGAGTTGGCCAATACCCAATATTATGGTTGGTCACTTCTTAATCGAAATCAATTAATGCCGACCAAAGAACAAGTGGATAAAGCTGAAGAAGTTACAAATCGCTTTCGAGATAAGGTTGGTAATAAAATGAAAGTTTTTTTTGTGGTACCTGACTATTTTGGTAATCGCCCGAAGAAGTGTATGAACGGTTGGGGTGAAGTCTTTATGATTGTAACTGCCGATGGTGATGTGTTACCTTGTCATTCAGCCCGTGTGTTACCTAACATGAAATTCCCTAATGTAAAAAATAATGATTTGGGTTACGCGTGGCATGAATCTCCAGCGTTTAATAAATACCGTGGTGATGCGTGGATGAAAGAACCTTGTAGAACCTGTCCTGAAAAAGAGAATGATTTAGGTGGGTGCCGATGCCAAGCTTTTTTAATTACAGGGGATGCTGAAGGTGCTGATCCAGTCTGTGATAAATCACCTGGTCGTCCTCTGATTGTTAAAGCAGTTGAGGATGCACAAAACGGTGTTCTAAAAGAACAACCGATTGTCTTTAGAACTGATAAAAATTCTCAACGCGTTATCGATGGGGAAGAAAAAGATCGCCTAGCAGACTTTCACGCTTTACCATAAATCCCCTATAATCTTTGGTGAATATGAGTCTTTTCCTAAATCCTAAGGTGATTACTTTGGCTATGCTGGCAAGTCTTGCGCCATTCGCCATTGACACCTATCTGCCTGCATTCCATTTAATTGCATTTGACCTCAATTCGACACCCAATGCTATCCAGCAAAGTTTAACGTTTTATCTAGCACCTTATACGCTTATGACTCTGTTTCATGGGGCTATATCAGACTCTATTGGCCGTATTAAAACCATGAAATTTGGTTTGGGGCTTTTTTTCTTTGCCTCTATTGGATGCGCTTTATCAACCTCTGTGGAAATGCTTTGGTTTTTTAGGATTTTACAAGGTATTGGAGGCGGGGCAGGTAATGTTGTTGCACGCGCGATGGTGAGGGATCTTTATCAAGGCCCGGAGGCACAAAGGGTGATGGCAACGATTCAGATTATTTTTGGAATTGCTCCTGCCATAGCACCGATGATTGGTGGATTATTGCTTGCATTTCATTGGCAAATTATTTTTGTTTTTTTAGCAATTTATGCCGCATTATCTGTATTTATGGCAAATAAAATTCTGCCAGAAACTTTAGCAAAAAAAGATTTATTACCCTTTTCATGCAGCGCTATCTCAGTAAGATACCGTGAATTATTTTCTAATAAAGAATTTGTACTGCTTATTTTAGCCGTGTCTGCAAATTTTTCTGCTTTTTTTATTTATGTTTTAGCAAGTCCTGTTTTTTTGATTGACCATTTAGGCTTTACTGCACAACAATTCGGCTACCTTTTTATTCCAACCGTGACTGGCATGATGATTGGTTCTTTTATTTCGAAACGATCTGCAGGAGTTTTCTCGCCATCAAGATTATTAAGATATGGGTACTTTTGGATGTTTTTTATTTCACTTATAAATTTATTGTTTTGTGCTTTTTTTGATAATTACGCAATGATCAATATTGGGTTGATTGCCCTCTACAATATTGGAATGGCAGCAGTGATGCCGGTTATTTCACTAGCAGCCCTTGATTGTTTTCCAAGGATGCGTGGAACAGCTGCCTCAGGCCAAGCTTTCATGCAAATGTTCTTTTCAACATTAGTTGCAGGGCTCGTGATTCCTGTATTATGGTTTTCAACCTTTGGGTTAGCTTCAGGATTGTTTTTAATCTTGTGTTGCGGATTATTTGCTGCATCAAAAACATTATTTTGGAAAAGCGATTAATTACACAGGTAAGCTTCAAATGTTGCCGATTGAGTTCCTCGACCTTTTTCAAACTGTTCTGACATTTTGATGGTATTGGCACCCATATCAAAAGCAGCATTTTTACTCAGCTGTAACAAATCACGCTGTATGTATTCAGGCAGGCGTTCAGCATAACCCGTAATTCTTACTGTGTTAGTCCCTTTAAGCTCACATTTTTCTTCATTAATATTCTCGACCACTGCAACACCATCAGCCCCAGGCTTAACTTCAACATATTGAGGGCCACAGCCAACTAAAAATGTATAGATAATTAAAATAATTAAGGCGCGCATAAAATTATTCTTCTAGTAACAGTTCGCGTTTATTAGGCTCATTAGCAAATTTATCTGCATCCGGTAACGGATCCTTCCTGGATGAAATAATAGGCCAGACTTTTGCCAATTTAGCGTTAATTTCAATAAATTCTTGTTGATCTTCAGGCACATCATCCTCAGCGAAGATAGCCTCAACTGGGCATTCAGCAACGCATAAGGTGCAATCGATACACTCTTCAGGGTCGATAGCAAGAAAATTTGGTCCTTCAACAAAACAATCAACCGGGCAAACATCAACACAATCTGTATATTTGCATTGAATACAACTTTCAGTAACTACGTATGTCATGGTAATTCCTCATGAAAATTTAACTTATTTTAATTTATTTTTAATTATGAATCTATGTTATTTATCATTCCCGCAGCAACCGTATGAAAGGTTGACTCATCGACCAGAATAAATGCACCGGTAACGCGGTTATCTTCATATGTATCAAGGATAAGTGGCTGGGCAAGTTTAAAAGATAAATCAGCAATATCATTTACATTAAGCTGACTTGTTTTTTCTTTAGCAAGTGTATTGACATCTATTTTGTGTTCAATATGGGTAATTTTTGCTTTAGATGCACGGGCGGCATGCATAATTAAATAAGTTCTATTCATGGTTAAAGGGCTTTCATTTAACCAGCAAACAGTTGCGTTAAACGATTTGGTACTTTTAATCGAATCTTCTTCATGGACGATCATATCACCACGTGAAATATCAATTTCGTCCTTTAATGTAATAGTAACTGATTGCTCAGGTATCGCCTCTTCAATAAAATCATTACCCACTCGAATATCTTTTACCTCAGATTGATGTCCGGAAGGAAGAATTTTTACCTTATCATTTACGCACAATAATCCTGATTCGATACGGCCCATAAAACCTCGGAAGTCATGTAATTCTTTATTGGCAGAATCCTGTGGACGACACACATACTGGACAGGAAAACGTAATTCTTTCATCGCATTTTTTCTGCTGGCATCTAAATTTTCAAGATAATCTAGCAGGGTAGGTCCGTTATACCAATTTAATTTTTCCCCACGATCAACAATCATGTCACCGGCTAGGGCAGAAATAGGAATAAATTTTATTTCTGTATCCTTAAGGTTTATTGCGTTTGTGAAAGCTAAATAGTCATGTTGAATTTCTTTAAATTGGTCCTCAGCATAGTCAATTAAATCCATTTTATTTATTGCGACCAAAATATGTTTGATGCCAACCAATTTTGATAAATAGGTATGGCGTTTAGTTTGGGTAAGGATACCTTTTCTGGCATCAATAAGAATAATGGCACATTCTGCCGTTGATGCCGCAGTAACCATATTCCTTGTATACTGCTCATGACCTGGGGCATCAGCAATAATATACTTTCGCGTTCCTGTACTAAAGTAGCGGTAGGCCACATCAATGGTAATACCTTGTTCTCTTTCTGCCTGTAAGCCATCCGTGATTAAGGATAAATCAAGCGCAGACATCCCTCGTTTTTTGGAAGTTTTTTCAATCTGGCTTAAGGTATCAGTAAGAATTGTTTTGGTATCAAAAAGTAGTCGTCCAATTAAGGTACTTTTACCATCATCGACGCTGCCGCATGTCATGAATCTTAATACCGTATCATTTGTTTTTTTTGTCATATTAAAAATAGCCTTCTTTCTTACGCTGCTCCATCGCTGCCTCTGACATTTGGTCATCAAGCCGCGTTTCACCTCGCTCTGAAATAATTGTTGACGCAGTTTCTAAAATAATTTTTTCAACAGTATCTGCATGACTTAGGACAGGTGCGGTGCAAGTAATATCTCCCACTGTGCGAAATCTTACCATTAGATTTTCAATTAACTCTCCGGGTTTTGGAGGGGTAAATTCAGTCACTGGAACTATAGCGCCATTGCGTTTAACTACATCTCTTTGGTGTGCATAATATATGTTAGGCAGCTCAAGTTGCTCTCTTTCAATATATTGCCAGACGTCCATTTCGGTCCAATTAGAGATAGGGAACGCACGGATATTTTCCCCTTTATGAACTCGAGCATTGTAGAGATCCCATAACTCTGGACGTTGATTTTTTGGATCCCACTGACCAAATTCATCACGAAAGCTCATTATGCGTTCTTTCGCACGCGCCTTTTCTTCATCTCTTCTGGCACCACCAATACAACAATCAAATCCATGTTCTTCAATAGCTTCAAGCAAGGTAATGGATTGGTATTTATTTCTTGGCTCATTGGGCGAATTGAGCATCACTGTACCTTTTTTCATCGATTCCTCAACTGACGCGACAACAAGACGCTCCCCGAGCTCATTAACTTTTCTATCTCGAAATGCAATTACTTCAGGATAATTGTGGCCAGTATCAACATGCATCAAGGGAAATGGAAAACGTCCAGGCCGAAAAGCTTTTTCAGCAATTCGTAACAGGCATAAAGAATCTTTTCCTCCTGAAAAAAGTAAAACAGGATTGCTGCATTGCCCTGCAACTTCACGCATAATATGAATTGCTTCAGACTCTAACCAATCTAAATGTGATAATACTTTTGCCATTTATTTTTTATCCTTTAAATGCAGCCCACATTCTTTATGTTCAGGATTTTCCCACCACCAACGTCCTGCACGTATATCTTCGCCTAGGGAGACTGCACGCGTGCATGGCGCACATCCAATACTAGGATAAAATTCATCATGTAAGCTGTTGTAGGGTAAACCATGAAGTTTGATGTATGCCCATATTTCCATGTCAGTCCAATCTGTTAATGGGTTGATTTTCGCGATGCCATGAACACTGTCATGCTCTTGTATTTTGAGTGCTAGCCTAGTTTGTGATTGATTAGCACGCATGCCTGTGATCCACGCATCACGATTTTTGAGTGCACGTTTCAACGGCTCAACTTTTCTGATATAACAACATTCTTTGCGAAGCTCAAGTGACTCATAAAAAGCATTGACACCCTTATCATTCATATACCTCTCAATGTTTTCTTGATTAGGAAAAAAAAATTCTATTGCTTGATCGTATTGTTTTTTGATTGTACTGATGAGCTCAAAGGTTTGGTTTGGAAGGCGACCTGTATCTAGCGAAAATATTGCAATTTTGCTTTGTGACTCATGAATGGCATGATGCAACACAACATCTTCAGCACCAAAACTGCTTGCAAAAGCAATTGCAGGATACTTGTTAGCTATCTCATTGAGTAAAACATAAAGTACATCAGTTTTCTCTTTTACTTGGTTTATTAAAGTTTCAGATAGGTTAATTTGATCAGTTTTTTTCATTTTCTTTTTTTTCTACGCCATACCGGTTCTTTGAGGTCAAAAGCCCCCTGGTAAGGGTCACTAAAATCATAAAGTGCTTTAAGGGCCTCTCTTGTATTTCTATCTTCTCGAATAACATAACTGCTAAATCCGACTCTTTTTAAAAAATAGAGCTGATCTTTTAATACATCACCAATTGCTCGAAGATCGTGAGTAAAACGAAACTTATTTCTTATTCGCGCTGCAATAGAAAAGATACGTCCGTCAGCAAATTTTTCTGTTTTTATTGCGATAATTGAAAATTGGTTTATTTCTTCTTCACTTGCGATGTATTTTTCTATTTCCTCGTGAGTTAAAAGCCAAATACCAATTTCACCCTTATTTAATCGCTCTGCTAAACGAGCTTTATTTTTTGCATACACCTGAAGCGGTAAAATGATATTGCCCGAAGCAGGGATCACTGTTTTTTCAATTTGCTCTGATGTAGGGTAGGCTTCACCGGTCAATTTAAATTGAACAACTTTACCTGCTTGTTTTTTGATTTCGACCTCTATTACTGGGAGATCAATGATAACCCAATCATCATCTTGAATTTTATCAATTTGAATTAGTTGTGTAGCCATAATTAATGCGCCGTTTCTTGATAGATAGTATTTTTAAAGGGTTCAATTCCGACCCGATGTACACAATCAATAAATGCCTCGTCATCCTGCCGAACACTTATATAAACGTCAATTATCTTACGAATCACTGCTGGCATTTGCTCAGCTGAAAATGAGGGCCCAATAACTTTTCCAATACTAGCAAAGTTGCCTTGGTTCCCACCCAAAGTCACTTGGTACCACTCGGTATCATTTTTATCAACACCTAAAATTCCTATATGACCGACATGATGGTGCCCACAAGCATTCATGCAGCCAGAGATATTGAGGTTTATGTCACCAATGTCGTGTAAGTAATCCATATCATCAAAGACTGCTTGGATTGATTCCGCGATCGGTATGCTCTTGGCATTCGCTAGGGAGCAAAAATCACCCCCAGGGCAACAAATAATATCCGTTAACAAGCCCACATTGGGTGTTGCAAGACTCAGCGTTTTAGCTTTTTGCCATAACTCATACAACTTATCCTCCTGCACATCTGCTAATATGAGATTTTGTTCATGCGACACGCGTAATTCACCAAAACTATAATCATCTGCCATGTCCGCAACAGCTCGCATCTGATCGGAGCTTGCATCACCTGGCGCGGTATACGTTGGTTTTAATGATAGCGTAACGGCTCGATAGCCTTGTTTTTTATGCGCATGGGTGCAGCGTGCGAGCCATTGTGTGAAAGCCTTTTCATTTTGATGCGACTCTAAATTTGAATCCAGATTTGTTTTATAGGCCGGCTCTGTAAAAAAAGCTTTTATACGGCTTAATTCAGCTTCAGTAATGGTATTAGGTCCATCTTTGATGTATTGCCATTCCTCTTCAACCAAGGCCTTGAATTTATCGATACCCAGCGCCTTAACCAGGATTTTAATTCTTGCTTTAAAACTATTGTCTCGGCGACCATAGAGGTTGTATACGCGCAAGATTGCCTCACAGTAGGTGAGAATGTGTTGCCACTCAAGTTTTTCGTTGATGACAGAACCTAAAATTGGCGTGCGACCCAAGCCACCTCCCACCCATACTTTAACGACAATTTTATTTGTTTCATCAAGGAAAAACTCTAACCCGATATCGTGTGCTTGCACTAGTGCACGATCTTTTCTTGAACCCGTCACCGCAATCTTAAATTTTCGTGGAAGCAAGGCAAATTCGGGATGAAATGTGCTCCATTGGCGTAAAATTTCTGCAATGTGTCGGGGGTCTATAATCTCATCAGGCGTAATGCCAGAAAATTGATCTGTTGTAATGTTTCTGACGCAATTACCTGACGTTTGAATAGCGTGCATTTGTACACTGGCTAATTCTCTTAGTATATTCGGTGTGTCTTCGAGTTTTGGCCAATTAAGTTGTAAATTTTGTCGCGTACTGAAATGCCCATAACCCCGGTCATATTTATCCGCAATTTCAGCTAATTTACGTAATTGTGTTGACGATAATAATCCATAGGGAATCGCAATGCGAAGCATGGGTGCATGACGCTGAATGTATAGACCATTTTGCAACCTTAGCGGCCGAAATTCTTCATCGGTTAATTGTTTTTTAAGATAACGATTAAGTTGGTCCTCATACTGAGCTACCCGTTCATCCACAATCGTTTGATCTATATCATCATATTTGTACATATAAAACCTTAAGTATTAATTATTAATTTCAAACCAATGGCAAATAAAATAAATACAAGAATTAACCTTAATTTATTTTCATTAATCTTCGCACTTAAAAAGCTTCCTGTCCAAATACCAGGAATTGATCCAATTAATAAAGAGCTTAGTAAAACAAAATCAACATGGCCAAGGTTATAATGCCCCAATCCAGCAAAAAAGGTAATGGGCACCGCATGAGCAATGTCTGTTCCAATAATACTTTTTACTGTCATTTTAGGGTAAAGCAATAACAGCGCTGTGACCCCAAGTGCACCGGCACCGACTGAGGTTAATGTCACCATGGCGCCTAAAATTAAGCCTAAAGCAAAAGTGAGTATGGCAGTGTGCCGTGGTGTTCTAATTTTATTATGTTTTGATTTTTCTACAATAATAGGTTGGTATAGTACAGCCACCGCAGTCAAAATAAGCGCCACACCTAAACTCAATTCTATAACACCAATAACCTCTGGAGATTTTAAATTAATTTGCTTCAAGAAGAGTGTGGTGATTAATGATGCAGGAATACTCCCGAGCATTAGTTTGCCTACGATACCCCACTTGATATGACCTAATTTATTATGCGAAATAACGCCAGCAGATTTGGTTATGGATGCGTAAATCAAATCAGTGCCAATCGCAACCGCTGGGTTCACTTTAAAAAGGAGCACCAACAGTGGTGTCATTAATGATCCACCACCAACACCTGTTAATCCAACCAACAAACCGACAACAAACCCCGATATGGTAAGCTCAATACCCATAGATAACCTGATAGAAAAATTGAGGTGAAATATATCAGGTTTTAATATATTATTCTAGTAATATTAAATGATAAAGATATAACTTTTAGCTATATGAAATTACAACAATTACGCTGCATTTATGAGGTAGTACAAAACCAATTTAATATCTCAAAAGCCGCCCATTCTCTCCATACCTCACAGCCCGGGGTAAGCAAACAAATCCAATTACTTGAGGATGAAATTGGTATTCAGATATTTCAAAGAAATGGCAAGCGTTTAGTCGGGTTGACTGAACCTGGTCACAAAGTCATATTTTCCATTACCGAAATTATGCGTGAGACAAAAAATATTAAACGTGTCACTGAGGAGTACGAAAAGACAGATGCAGGAAACTTTACTATCGCTACCACGCATACACAGGCACGTTATAAATTACCAAAAATTGTAGAGTCCTTTGTGAAACAATACCCAAAGATAAATTTAAATATTCATCAGGGTAACCCTACCCAGGTAACCGAACAAATTGTCTCCGGTGAAGCAGACATAGGCATTGCCACTGAGTCCATTAGTTTAAATGAAAAAATTTTTTGCATTCCATGCTACTCATGGAATCGATGCGTTGTCATGCCGAAGGGGCATCCATTAGGTGAAAAAGATGAAATTACGTTAAAAGACTTATCCACGTATCCTTTAATTACCTATGATTATGCATTTACAGGCAGCACCATTGTTTCTAACGTTTTTAAGGACGCCAATATAAATCCAAATATCATGCTCACAGCGATTGATGCGGATGTTATTAAAACCTATGTTAGCCTTAATTTGGGTGTCGGTTTAATTGCTCAAATGGCTTTTGATAAAGAAAAAGATAAAGGTTTAGTCAGTCGTGATGTGAGTCATCTTTTTCCAACCAGCACCACATATCTGGGTATCAGAAAAGACACATTTATAAGACAATTTACCCATGATTTTATAAAAATGTTTACCCCTCACATGAGCGATAATGAGCTAAAAAACTTTTTACAAAAACGCCATATTTAGGTATAAAGTTAATATGAAATCAGATATAGAAATAGCCCAAAACGCGAAACTACTGCCAATTGAGGACATTGCTGCAAAAGTTGGAGTAGCAAAAGATTGCCTAATTAATTTTGGCCCATCCATTGCAAAAGTTGATATAAGTAAGCTCCCCAAAAAAAATACATCCAACGCAAAATTAATTCTCGTCACAGCCATGAGTCCCACGCCCGCTGGTGAGGGGAAAACTACCACCACCATAGGTCTCGCCGACGCATTGTCGTATGTGGGGAAAAAATCCATGGTGTGTGTGAGGGAGCCCTCATTAGGTCCCGTTTTTGGAATGAAAGGTGGCGCTACGGGTGGTGGAATGTCACAAGCGTTACCTATGGAAAATATTAATTTACATTTCACTGGCGACTTTCATGCAATTACCTCAGCCAATAACCTTTTATCTGCTTTAATTGATAATCATATTTGGCATGGTAATGAGCTCGGCATTGATGTCAATAGAATAAATTTTGATCGCTGTTTGGATATGAATGATCGGTCGCTGCGTCAAGTTAAGGTAGAGATGAGTCGCTATCAATACACATCAAAATTCAACATCACCGTGGCAAGTGAGGTAATGGCAATCTTTTGTCTTGCAACTTCCTACGAAGATCTTGAAAAGCGACTTGGAGAAATGGAGATTGCTAAGCATATTGACCCTTCAAAGCCACCTATATTGGCAAAAGATCTAAAAGCTCAAGGACCAATGGTAGCGCTTTTGAAAGATGCCTTTATGCCCAACCTTGTACAAACCATTCATCACACACCTACACTGGTGCACGGAGGCCCTTTTGCTAATATTGCGCATGGTTGCAATTCTTACGCCGCCACCAATTTAGCACTTTCATTATCTGATTATGTCGTTACAGAAGCAGGGTTTGGGGCGGATCTTGGTGCTGAGAAATTTATCGATATTAAGTGCCGTCAAACCGGTCTTGAGCCGCATATGATTGTTTTAGTTGCCACCATTAGGGCGCTAAAGTACCACGGTGGTATTGAAGTTGCTCATTTAAATCAAGAAAATTTACAAGCTCTAGCCTTAGGTTTTGAAAATTTAAAACGGCATATTGAAAATTGTAGCGAACATTACGGTCTTGATTTAATTGTTGCGATTAACCAATTTAGTGCTGACACGCAAGATGAGATTGCCTTTGTTAAAACTGCGGTCGAAAAACTTGGATTTCAAGCAATTTTATGCAACCACTGGTCTGAGGGTGCCAAAGGCGCAGTTGAGTTGGCAAATGCTGCAATTACATTGTTAGATAATAAAAAATCAAAATTTCGTTATGTCTACGAGCCAGATTTATCATTAAAGCAGAAGATAGAAGTGCTGGCTAAAAAAATCTATCGAGCTAAAAGTGTTATTTATGAACCTGAGGCACATGAACAAATAAATGAGCTCGGCAAGTTATATGATAATTTGCCAGTGTGTATTGCCAAAACTCCGTATTCTTTTTCAAGTGACCCTAAACAACGGGGAGCCGCAACTGATCACGATCTAAATATAAGGGAGATAAGGCTGTCTAGGGGCGCGGGTTTTATTGTTGCTGTCTGCGGTGACCTAATGACCTTACCTGGACTTCCAAAGATACCTGCGAGTGAACATATTTTTGTTGATAAAAAAGGAAATATTGTTGGTCTGAGTTAAATTTGAAGATTATTTCACTAGAAAGCACTTCGGAAGACCTAATAATCAACAAATCTAAATTTATTGGACTATCTTTCATTATCACAACAAGAGACAGCGCGTTAGAAAAGATTAAGTGCCTGCAATCAGCGCACCCAGCTTGCAGTCACATCGCTTATGGTTACCAAATCTACTCAGGTAAGACCCTTAAACCCTATTTTAACGACGCTGGTGAACCGGCTGGAACGGCAGGCAAACCCTTGTTAAATATATTAGAAAACCAGAACATTGTTAATACATGCTTGGCTGTGGTTCGTTATTATGGTGGCATTAATTTAGGCACTGGTGGTTTGGCAAGAGCCTACAGCAAGGCTGGAATGTTAGCGTTAAAAAGAAGCAAGGTTACTGATTTTATTTTAAATAATTATTATTTATTATCATTTAAATACAGTATGTTAGATAGTATAACTCATGTAATTTATAGTAATAACGGGAGTATTATAGACAAGCAATTTACAGAAGAAATCCAGCTTAAAGTTAAAATAACACCCAAGGGTGCGCAAGAAATTGTAGTACGTTTCCCCTTAATTAATATTGAGGAGATATCGCAATAAATTAAAATATCTTGTTACTATTAAATATTAGAAAAAATTAGAGGATAAAAATTATGAAACTCGAATCGATTGCCCTTCACCATGGTTACGAGTCAGAGAAAACAACTAAGGCTGCCACCACGCCTATTTATCAAACCACTTCATTTACATTTGATAATACCCAACATGGTGCAGATTTATTTGACCTTAAAGTAGAGGGCAATATTTACAGCAGGATTATGAACCCTACCAACGCAGTGCTTGAGCAAAGAATCGCCGAGATGGAGGGTGGTATTGCTGCATTAGCTTTAGCATCAGGCATGGCAGCCATAACCTATGCAATCTCATGTATTACCAGAGTTGGTGACAATATTGTTAGTACCAGTCAGCTCTACGGTGGCACATACAATCTTTTTGCGCACACATTACCCAATCAAGGTGTGGAAGTGAAAATGGTTGATGCGGGCAACTATGATGAAATTAAAGCGGCGATTGATAGTAAAACCAAAGCGCTATATTGTGAGACGATTGGCAACCCATTAGGTAATGTGGTTGATCTGAAAATATTGGCAGATATTGCGCATGAAAAAGGCATTCCATTAATCGTTGATAACACAGTGGCTACGCCTTATTTGTGTCGCCCAATAGACTTTGGTGCGGATATTGTTATTCATTCATTAACAAAATATATAGGTGGACATGGAACGACAGTGGGTGGGGTCATTGTAGATAGTGGTAAGTTTGATTGGGTAAAAGAAGCGAAAAAATTTCCTATGCTAAATGAACCAGACCCCTCTTATCATGGCGTTGTTTATACCGAAGCGCTTGGTCCGGCGGCTTATATTGGACGTTGTCGTGTCGTGCCACTTCGAAATACGGGTGCCGCCTTGGCTGCTAGCAGTGCGTTTCAAATTATGCAAGGATTAGAAACCTTAGGTTTAAGAATTGAGCGTCATTGTTTCAATGCATTTAAGGTGGCTGAATTCTTGCAGAAAAATGAACAAGTGAGTTGGGTTAATTATGCAGGGTTACCTGGTGATCCATACCATAAGATTTGTAAAAAAATTACTAAAGGGCAGGCCGCGGGTATCATCAGTTTTGGCATTAAGGGAGGGAAGGTTGCTGGAGCAAAATTTATTGATGCTTTAAAAATGATTTTACGATTGGTTAATATCGGTGATGCTAAATCTCTTGCTTGCCATCCCGCCTCAACGACGCATCGTCAATTGGATGAAAAGGAATTGAAATTAGCTGGTGTCTCTGAAGATATGGTCAGAATCTCTGTAGGCATTGAACACATTGATGACATCCTTGCTGATATTACCCAGGCACTGAAGGCTGCAAAATAATTACTCCTATGTTAGTTGAGTTTTCACTGTTATTCATTTTTCTAGCGTTAGCTGTATTGATTTGGAAACTATTCTTTAATAAATCTGAGCTAAATGTGACACAAACGCTTGAAGAAAAGCATAGGCAAATCATTGTGGATATCAATGACGCGATGAATAAGTTATCAGACCGTCTACACAACACGTTATCTGATCAAGAAAAATCACAAAATGAAACCTTTGTGAATGTTGCTAAAACGCTGGCGACTATTGATGAGGCGCAAAAAAAAATTGATGGCATGATGACAAACATGGTGAGCCTGCAAGAAATACTAGGGGATAAACGCTCCAGAGGTACCTATGGGGAAATTCAACTTAAAGAGCTTATTTCAAATATTATGCCGCCAGATTCTTATGCCTTTCAACATACTTTTTTATCCGGCGCACGAGTGGATTGCGCATTATTTTTACCAGAGCCGACGGGCACTATTGGAGTGGACTCTAAATTTCCAATGGAAAATTATCATAAAATGTTTGACCAAAATATTGCTGAGGGAGATAAAGAGCGAGCAAAACGCCAGTTTAAGCTAGATGTGAGAAAGCATATTACCGACATATCTTCAAAATATATTATTCCCAATGAAACATCGGATGGTGCGGTAATGTTTATACCTGCAGAAGCCGTCTTTGCAGAAATTCATGGGCACCACCCTGATATTATTAAAGAGGCAATGTTGCGTCGTGTCTGGTTAGTATCACCCACCACATTAATGGCTGTTCTAAATACGGCCAGAGCAGTGCTGAAAGATATTGAAACAAAGAAACAGGTGCATATTATCAAATCTGAATTAGGCAAACTTGGCCTAGAATTTGAACGATTTGATTCGCGTATGAAAAAATTAACAGATAACATTAGTCAAGCTAATGACAATGCGCAAAAAATTAATATCACAAGCAAAAAAATTACCTCACGTTTCAAACAAATTGAGCGTGTGCAGCTTGATGACATTGATGAAGACTTACTAGATTTGGATAACACATTAACGGAAAAGAGATCTTCAGATGATTAAAATTTTATTTTTTGCGAGTTTAAGAGAGCTTTTCGGTAAAGAATCGATAGAAATGAGTATTAAAGAATCAAAGGTTAAAAATGTTGAACAATTATTGATTTTTTTAACGAAAAATAGAGAAGACCCATGGCTGAAATTAGTGGAAATGAGAAAGAATCTCCGCGTCGCTGTTAATCATGAAATTGTAGATTGGGACACACCCGTCAAGCATGGTGACGAAGTTGCCTTTCTGCCACCTATCACTGGAGGTTAAATGGCAATCGTTCAACAAGAAACCTTTTCCATTGAGGATTTGATAAAGTCTCTCAGAGCTAATACCACATCAATCGGAGCTGTGGTGTCATTCACTGGGTATGTCAGAGAATTTAACCCAAGTAAAACAAATAAAAAGTTATCCAAACTGCATATTGAGCATTACCCAGAAATGACTATAAAAGCGTTAATAAAAATTGAGCAATATGCAAAAAAGAATTGGAATATAACGGCTGTGCAAATTATTCACCGTTATGGGTTATTGGATCCTAATGAACCTATTGTGGGTGTCATTGTTTTAAGTGAGCATCGCGATGCTGCGTTTGATGCATGCCGTTTTGTCATTGATTACTTAAAAACGGAGGCACCTTTTTGGAAAAAAGAGTTGACATCGAAGGGAGAGTATTGGGTGGAAAGAAAAGTGGGTGATGAATCAAACACTAAAAAATGGCAATCAAAATTGCAGGATTGCTAAACTAAAGTTTCATAATGTTATCTTGAATTAAAATAATAAATCATTCATCTGTTAATATGACGCTATGAAATATCAGGGTTTAATATGAGGTTAAAGAAAGTTGTTTTTCCAGTGGCTGGACACGGTTCTCGTTTCTTGCCTGCTACCAAAGCTACTCCAAAGGAAATGCTTCCTGTGGTTGATAAACCTTTAATTCAATACGCAGTAGAAGAAGCACTTGAGGCTGGTTTTACTGAGCTTATTTTTATCACAGGGAAGACCAAGCGTGCTATCACCGATCATTTTGATGTAACGCTTGAAATTGGTGTATCGAATATGACTGATAAGAAAAAGCAATTATTTGATGAAATGAATAATATAATTCCTGAAGGTGCGTCATGTATATACATTAGACAGGGAGAGCCATTGGGCTTAGGGCATGCAATTCTGCAGGCAAAACCTGTCTTAGGTGACGAGCCCTTTGCTGTCGTTCTCGCTGATGACTTGATTGATGCTAAGCCTGGTGTATTAAAGCAAATGGTTGATAGGTATGATGATTCAAATACGTCATTAATTGCCGTGGAAAAAATAAAAAAGTCAGACTCCATACACTACGGCATGATTGAGATTGACTCTTTCAACAAGGCTTTAGCAAATATTATTGATATTATTGAGAAACCCGATCCTATTGATGCCCCGTCAGATTTTGGTGTTGTTGGTCGGTACATCTTTACCAATCAAATACTTGATTATCTCGCTAAGACAAATGTAGGTACGGGCAATGAAATTCAATTAACAGATGCTATTAAAAGTATGTTGGCAACCAATAATGTTTCAGCTTATGAATTCTTAGGTACGCGCTATGATTGTGGTGATAAATTGGGCTTTGTAAAAGCAAATATCGAATACGCGCTTAAAAATAACGATTTTGGTGTTGAGTTGGAGAGTTACCTAAGAAATAGGCTGACTTGATGTTAGATCAAGCAATCTTAGCCAATTCGCATATTATCTATACGCATGAAGAAATTCTGCATTCTATAAATCATATTGCCACTAAATTAAATAAAGTGTTTAGTGGTAAAAAAGTTCTTTTGTTGCCCGTTTTGACAGGGGCAATTCCTTTTGTTGGGATTTTAATCCCTAAGTTAACGTTTACGATGGAGGTTAACTACATCCATGTGTCTCGTTATCAAGATAATGTTGGCCAAGCTAAAATTACGTTAACGCATGAACCTTCTGCAAAAGAAATTAATAATCAACATATTTTGGTTGTTGATGATATTTTAGACGAGGGCATTACAATGCATTACATCTGCCAACAACTAGCGCAACATGATCCCAAATCAATAACAAATGTCGTTCTTTTTGAAAAAAAATTAAATAAAAAGAAAATGATTGAAGCAGACTTTTATGGGCTTGAAGTTGATGACGCCTATGTTTATGGTTTTGGACTCGATCACAATGGGTTAGGGAGAAATATTGCAGATTTGTATGCATTAAACAACGCCACAGTAAATGAAAAAAATTAAAAAAAATAGAATTCGAGATAACGACCCTAAAATTTCACGAGAAAAAGAAATTTATCCAAACCCCATTCCAAGTCGAGAATTAATTCTGGATGTGATGAATAAGCATGGGGTACCCCTTAAAAAAAATGAATTGAGTAAGCTGCTTGATATTGCAAAAGATGAAGAGATTTTTTTTGAAAAGCGTTTAAATGCCATGGCGAGGCAAGGACAAATCATGATTAATCGTAAAGATGTCCTTTGCGTTGCAAAAAAAATAAACCTTATACCTGGAAGGGTGCTTGGCCATCATGATGGGTTTGGTTTCTTAATAGCTGAGGATTCATCCAACCCCGATATTTTTTTATCACCGAAGGAAATGTCAAAGGTATTCAATAATGATCGCGTTATGGTTCAAGTTACCGGTATTGATAAACGTGGCAGGCAAGAGGGAATAATTGTTGAAGTGCTCGAGCGAGCAAATGCTATTTTAGTCGGTCGAGTAATTCAAAATCATGGTGTCACCATCGTTTCTGCTGAAGATAAGCGTATCACACAGGACATTATCGTTCCATACAATGAGGACATGAATGCAAAACCCGGCCAAGTAGTTGAGGTAGTCATTACAGTGCAGCCCAACTTTCGTGTCAAGCCAATGGGAAAAATTATTAAGATTTTAGGCAGTTATGCGGATAGCGGTATTGAGATTGAAATAGCGCTTAGAAAATATCATTTGCCTTATGAATTTCCAAAAGAAGTATTGCATGAAGCAGAAAAATTTAATGATGCTGTTCTAAGCAAAGATCATAAGAAGCACCGCGATCTCACAAAAATGAATTTTGTTACCATTGATGGAGAAACGGCAAAAGATTTTGATGATGCTGTTTTTGCAGAACCGCTAGAGGACAATATTAGGTTACTTGTTGCTATCGCTGACGTTAGTAGTTACGTTAGAATGAATTCTGCATTGGATCAAGAAGCACTCAACCGAGGAAATTCAATATACTTCCCAAGACGTGTTATTCCGATGTTGCCTGAGAAGTTATCAAATGGTTTGTGCTCGCTTAATCCCAAGGTAAATCGCTTAACCATGGTCTGTGACATGCTTATTGATAACGAGGGTCAGGTAATAAATTATCAATTTTATCCAGCTATTATAAATTCCAAAGCAAGGCTGACTTACACAATAGTGAATGATATTTTGTTTGAGAAAAATCCTAATCTGGTGAAAGAATATAAAGCATTATCGGTGGATTTAGAAAATTTAAAAAAAGTTTATGACCGTCTTTTAGAAAATCGAATGAAACGGGGTGCAATTGAATTTGATTCGGTGGAAACAAATATTGTCTTTGATGAAAATGGAAAAATTAATTATATACATCCTGTGAAGCGTAATGAAGCACATCGCATTATTGAGGAATGTATGTTAGCTGCAAATGTATCTGCTGCTAATTTTTTATTAAAAGATGAAGAAATGGGAATATTCAGAAATCATGAAAGCCCAAAAGATGAGAAATTAGAAAATTTACGTACCTTTATTTCTGAATTTGGCTTATACATGGGTGGGGGAGACAAACCCAGTCCAAAAGATTTTACTGAGCTTCTTAAAAAGATTGAAACCAGACCTGATTCACATTTACTGCAAACTATCGTATTACGATCCATGCAGCAGGCGGTTTATTGTAACAACAATAAAGGCCATTTTGGTTTATCGTATGATGCGTATACGCACTTTACTTCACCCATCCGACGATATCCCGATCTTATTGTCCATCGTGCAATTAAGCATAAAATACTTAAAGAAAAATTTGAAGCTAAGGGCTTATCAACTATCGCAGAACATTGTTCAGTTACGGAAAGACGTGCGGATGAAGCTTCGCGTGATGTTCAGGATTGGCTTAAATGTTATTTCATGCAAGATAAGATTGGACAAGTTTTTAATGGCACAATTTCCAGTGTTACCGGCTTTGGTTTATTTGTTGATTTAGACGATATCTATATTGAAGCTTTAGTTCATGTGACAGAATTAGGAAATGATTACTATACCTATGATAAAAATAAGCATGCCATGATTGGTGAGAGAACAAAAAAAATATACCGACTTGGTGATCGAATAAAAGTTAAGGTAATGCGTGTTGATATGGATAGCTCTAGAATTGATTTATCGCTTGACAAAAATTTCACTAATAAAACTTTAAAAAATAATAATAAAAAAACTTTATGATTAAAGCTTAAACTTTATTTTTACAAAATTATGAATCCTAAAAAAAATAAAATTATTGTAGTCGGACTTGGTTATGTTGGTCTTGCCAATGCTCTTTTATTATCACAACACCATCATGTCATTGGATTAGATGTAGATCACAACAAGATTGCATTATTGAATGACAAAAAGTCCCCACTGCAAGATCCAGAAGTTGAGTTATTTCTAGCCAAACCAGATTTAGATTTAACCTTTCATGTATTTGATGAAAAATACCTTGAGAACTGCGACTATGTCATTGTTGCTACACCAACAAATTATGATGATAAATTAAATTTTTTTGATACCAAATCTGTTGTATTGGTCATTAACCAAGCAATCAAACAATCTGATAGTTCTATTATCATTATAAAATCAACTATTCCGGTCGGTTTTACTAAGAGCATCTCTGAAAAACTTAAAACATCAAGAGTACTTTTTTCTCCAGAGTTCCTTCGAGAGGGGAGAGCGCTTTATGATAATTTGTTTCCCTCCAGAATTATTGTTAGTAATGAAAATGAAAGGTCTTCAGAATTTAGTCAGATTCTCTCTCAATGTGCACATAAAGAAAATATTCATATCCTTCATATAAGCTCAACTGAGGCTGAGGCTGTTAAATTGTTCGCTAACACCTATCTTGCAATGCGAGTTGCATACTTTAATGAGCTCGATTCCTATGCGCTATCTCATAATTTAGACGCCAAGAATATTATTGACGGTGTTGTTTTAGATCCAAGAATAGGTCAAGGTTATAATAATCCTTCATTTGGTTATGGTGGCTATTGTTTACCGAAAGATACTAAACAGCTGTTAGCAAATTATTCTAATATCCCTCAAAGTTTGATTGCAGCTGTTATCACAGCAAATTCTACCCGTAAAGATTTTTTAGCAGAGACCATTTTTAATAAAAAAATTAAAAGAGTGGGTATTTATAGGCTTGTAATGAAAGCTGATTCAGACAATATTAGAGAATCAAGTTTGCAAGGTATTATGAAAAGATTAAAAGGGAAAGGCGTCGATATTATTATTTATGAACCCTTATTATCAGAAGAAAGCTTTTTTAATTCAGAGGTTACGCGAGATTTAGTTTATTTTAAAAATAGTTGTGATTTAATTTTAACAAATCGCTTCCATAAAGACCTCAAAGATGTAGAAGCAAAAGTTTTTACTAGAGACTTGTATGGAGATAATTAAGTGAAAAAAATACTAGTTACTGGTGGCGCAGGTTTTGTAGGGTCACATTTATGCAAGAAATTACTAGATGAGGGAAACGAAGTCATATGTCTTGACAACTTTTACACAGGTAATAAAAATAATATATCTGGCTTGCTTTCAAATAAGAGTTTTGAGCTTTTAAGACATGATGTCACCTTTCCTATATATCTGGAAATTGATCAAATTTATAATTTAGCTTGCCCTGCTTCGCCTATTCATTACCAAACTGATCCAGTTCAAACTACTAAAACCTCTGTCCATGGTGCTATAAATATGTTGGGACTTGCAAAAAGAACTAAATCCAAAATTCTTCAGGCCTCAACTAGTGAGGTTTATGGTGACCCAACTATTCATCCGCAAATTGAAAGTTATTGGGGTAATGTGAACCCGGTTGGAATAAGGTCTTGTTATGATGAAGGAAAACGATGTGCGGAAACATTGTTTTTTGACTATTACCGACAACATAAATTAAAAATTAAGGTGGCAAGAATTTTTAATACCTATGGGCCTCATATGCACATTAATGATGGTAGGGTAGTTTCAAACTTTATAATCCAGGCTTTAAAAGGAGAGGATATTACGATTTATGGCGATGGAACACAGACTCGCTCTTTTTGCTATGTATCTGATTTAGTTGAAGCATTAATTAAATTGATGGATACCGATGATGATTTTGTAGGTCCAGTTAATCTTGGTAATCCAGATGAATTTACAATGAATGAATTAGCAGATTTAGTTATTAAACTAACAAAATCAAACTCAAAAATTGTGCAAAAAACACTTCCTGAAGATGACCCAAAACAAAGACAACCTGATATAACATTGGCTAAAAAAAAGTTAGCTTGGGAACCTGGAGTGATGTTAGAAGAGGGGCTTAATTTAACTATTCGCTATTTTAAGAATGTTCTGAAAGTATAAAAATTGAAAAAAAACAAACAATTAATATTTGGTTTCCACTCCATTAAAAGTGCAATTCGGTCTAATGTTAATAATATTATGAATATTTATTTAGACGACTCGCGTAAAGATGGAAGAATGCATGAGCTATTATTATTATTGCAAGAGCATAATATAAGTTACCATTTATTCAATAAAGAAAGGCTTGATGAATTAATTCCTAAGGCAAAACATCAAGGTGTTATTGCTGAAATTAGTCAACACCATATGAAATATGTGACTCTTGAGGATTTGGTTGAAGTAGATCAAAAAAATGATTTGTTATTTTTAATTCTAGATGGTATTGAAGACCCTCATAATTTAGGTGCCTGTTTTCGAGTTGCAGATGCACTAGGTGTTACTGCCATCATATCGCCAAAAGACAATGCTGTTGGCGTTAATGCAACTGTTCGTAAGGTGGCTTGTGGGGCTGCAGATTCCGTTCCTTTTGTTATGGTAACAAATCTTGTACGATCGATTAATTATTTAAAAGAAAATAATATCTTCATTATAGGAACTGATGACACTGTAAAACATACAATTTATCAGGAAAATTTTAAAGGCTCATTAGCCCTTGTGATGGGGTCAGAAGGAAAAGGTATGAGACGACTTACAAAGAAAGCTTGTGATGCATTAATATCTATTCCGATGATGGGTAGTGTTGAAAGTCTTAATGTCAGTGTCGCAACCGGGATTTGCTTATCAGAAATTCAAAGACAAAGATTGTTACCACAAACCTAATTTTTTGTATGTTTTTGTACGAATTTTTTTTAAAATTAGAGGTTCCTGGTTAAGTTCCAAATTGTAACTGGGGATAATTTTTTTAATTTTTTTATCCAATAACTTATCTTTATAAAATTTCTCAATTATTTGAATCATTGAGAAACAGGCTGTAGATGCTCCAGGGGAAGCACCTATAAGGCCAGCAAGACTATTATTATTTGAAAAAAGTATCTCAGTACCAAATTCAAGCTTTGCTTTATTATCAAGACCCCTCTTAATAATTTGAACTCTTATACCAGCATCTTTACATACCCAATCTTCATTTTTAGTATTTGGGAAAAAGGCTTTTAGTTGCTTTATTTTTGAACTCTTACTCATTAAGCTTTGAGAAATTAGATATTTAAGTAAACCAAGATTATTAATTGCAACATATAAAAGGGAATAAAAATTGTTAGGCCTTATTGACTTAAAGAAATCCATAAATGATCCATTTTTAAGAAATTTTGTGGTGATTCCAGCAAAAGGGCCAAACATAAGGACGGGTGAATTATCTATAGATCTAATATCTAAATGTGGTATTGACATTGGAGGAGCATTTTTAAAAGCTTGGCTATAAACTTTTGCTGAATGTTTTTTTATCAGCTCTTTATTTTTACAAATAAGCCATTTTCCACTTAATGGAAATCCTGCGTAACTTTTAATTTCTTTAACTCCCATTTTATGCAAAAGGCTAATTGACATTCCGCCAGCGCCAATAAATAATTTTTTGGTGTGAATTTCATGCTTGGTTATATTTTTTTTATGTTTTGCTATTAAATTATATGTTTCGTTTTTTAAAAATTTAATATTTTTAATTTCTGTATCAAGCTCAATCTGAAAATTTTTCTTTGTCTTTAAAATTAAAAAAAGCTCATTAATCAGTGCACTAAAATTTATGTCTGTACCATGATTGATTTTTGTTGCGGCAACTTTTTCTTTTGTATTTCGTCCATCGAATAATAGTGGTGCCCATTTTGAAATAACCTTTGCATCTGATGAAAATTCCATTTCTTTAAATAAAGGTTGTTTTTTTAATACATTAAATCTTTTTTTTAGAAAATTAGTATTTTCCTCACCCCACACAAAGCTTATATGAGGCGTTATTTTGAGGAAGTTTTTTAAATTAAAACTTTTATATTTAGTATCAAGGTATGCCCAAAACTCTAGTGATTTTTCAAAAGACTCATTAATTTGTATGGCCTTGTCAATATTTACCTCACCCTTTTTATTTATTGGGGTGTAGTTTAATTCACAATAACTCGCATGACCTGTGCCAGCATTATTCAGCTCATTAGAGCTCTCTTGCCCGCAACGATTTAATCTTTCTATAATTTTTATTTTTTTATCTGGATATATTTCAGAAATGAGGACCGCGAGGGTAAAGCTCATTAACCCTCCACCAACAATTGTTAAATCAACTATATCTTTCTTATTTTGCATATTTAAAAAAAGGCTTCCTAAGAAGCCTTTATAAAATGGCTCCCCAACCTGGGCTCGAACCAGGGACACACGGATTAACAGTCCGTTGCTCTACCGACTGAGCTATTGGGGAATTGTTATTAAGGTCGGCATTTTATCATAAGGCACCATATTAATTCTAGATACTTTATAATTTTAATTTTTCAATTCATTCCTTGTTTCAGCAAATGCTTTAATGGCTTTATCAAGATCATTGGTAGAATGCGCTGCAGATATTTGTGTTCGAATTCGGGCTTTACCTTGAGGAACAACGGGGTAAAAAAAGCCAATTGCATAAATTCCTTTTTCAAGAAGCCGTTGACTCATTTTTTGTGCCAAGACAGCATCGCCAAGCATTACAGGTACGATTGGATGATCACCCTCATCAATAGCGAATCCATTATCTTTCATACCTTTTCTAAAATAATGGGTATTCGCTTCTAATTTATCCCTTAATGCCGTTGACTCAGATAGCATATCAATGACTTCAAGCGTTGCAGCACAAATACTTGGAGCAAGCGTGTTTGAAAAAAGATAAGGCCGCGAACGTTGACGCAGCATGTCAATGATTTCTTTTCTGCCTGATGTAAAACCCCCCGAGGCTCCACCTAAGGCTTTGCCAAATGTACTGGTAATTATATCAACACGATCAATGACGCCACAGTATTCATGCACACCTCGACCCGTTTTACCCATAAAGCCTGTCGCATGACAATCATCGTGATGCACCATTGCATCAAACTCATCTGCTAGATCACATATTTTATCGAGTTGTGCGAGGGTACCATCCATAGAGAAGACACCATCGGTAGTAATTAATATTCTTCTCGCCCCTGCATTTTTAGCTTGAACAAGTTTTACTCTCAGATCATTTATGTCATTATTTTTATAGCGATATCTTGCAGCTTTGCATAATCTAATCCCATCAATGATTGAGGCATGATTGAGTTCGTCAGAGATGACGGCATCTTCGTTAGTTAGAATAGATTCAAATAAACCGCCATTGGCATCAAAGCAAGCAGCATAAAGAATGGTATCTTCCATACCAAGAAACTCACTTACTTTTTTTTCGAGTGTTTTATGGATTGTTTGAGTTCCACAAATAAATCGAACAGAAGCTAATCCAAAACCCCATTGATCTAAACTCTTCTTTGCCGCCTCAATGACACGTGGATTATTTGCCAAGCCTAAATAATTATTGGCACACATGTTAATAACTTCTTGGCCATCTGCAAGTGTAATAATATTTTTCTGATCTGAATTGATAAAACGTTCTGTCTTCCACAGCCCATTATCTTTAATTTGTTCAAGATCGGCACTCAAACTTGAGCGTGTCTTATTAAAACTCATAAATTTCTTCCTCTTAATCTTGCCAATTTAAAATTACCTTACCGGATTTACCCGAGCGCATTACATCAAAACCCTCCTGAAATTCTTGGTAACTCAATCGGTGCGTAATCATTTTTTCTAAGGGTAGGCCACTTTGCACCATCATGGAGCCTTTATACCAGGTTTCAAAAATTTCACGACCATAAATACCCTTTATGGTAAGACCTTTAAAAACCACCATATCCCAATCGATTCCAGAGCCTTGCGGCATAATCGCTAACATTGCAATGTGTCCGCCATTAATCATGAGATTTAACATATCACCAAATGCCTTTGGTGAGCCTGACATTTCAAGGCCAACATCAAAACCCTCAAAAATACCCATGGTAGCCATCATTTTGTCTGTAATACTTTCTTTGGCGACATTTACAGTCACAACATTGGGTAAGATCTCTTTAATCATATTTAAACGGAATTCATTTAAATCGGTAATCACAATGTTTCGCGCGCCAGCATGGTTTGCGACCATGGCTGCCATCATACCTATAGGGCCAGCACCCGTTATCAGAACATCCTCACCAACCATATTAAATGAGAGTGCGGTATGCACGGCATTTCCGTAGGGGTCAAATATAGACAAAAGATCGGTGGAGATTGGTCTTGACGGTTTAAAAATATTTTTTGCAGGAACAGATAGGTATTCAGCAAAGGCCCCAGTGCGGTTGACACCCACGCCAATAGTATTTGGGCATAAATGTATGCGCCCAGCCAAACAGTTACGGCAACGTCCACAAGTAATGTGCCCTTCGCCGGAGACAATATCACCCACTTTCAGATCGGATACGTTTGAGCCTAATTCAACTATTTCACCAGCATACTCGTGACCTGTAATCATGGGGACAGGAATTGTTTTTTGTGCCCATTCATCCCAGTTGTAGATATGAATATCTGTGCCACAAATGGCAGTTTTATGTATTTTGACAAGCACATCGTTGTTACCAACAGTAGGCTCAGGCATGTCTTCCAGCCAAATACCTTCTTTTGCGTGTCGTTTTACAAGGGCTTTCATTTAGTCTCCTAGAGAATTTGCGTTAAACGAAGTTGCAATTATATAATGAAAGTATGAATAATTCGTTAGAGTTCATTGGTTTATTTGGTGCTTTTTTACTAATTATTTTTTATTATCGCCATGTCATTAAATCATTTTTTGTCAATCCAAAAGAGAGCCTAGCTTATGCAGCTGTGATAATTATGCTTGGATTTTTATTTTTTTTACTTTTTCAGGCAAAAGGTTTTTAAAGACTAGAAATTTTTTTTTAATCGGAGTAAAGTAAATTTGTAGATTATAAATATTTACAGAAAGGAGATGAAACTTCGCGGTTCAAATTTCAAATAACAATCTTTTATAAGGAGTTGTATGAATTATCAAGAACTTAAAAGTAGACATCAAGAATTAGATAAGATTATTGAGCAAGGCTACAAAAACTATGCTGATGATGAGATATTAAAACGCTACAAAAAAGAAAAATTGAAAATAAAGGAATTAATTGATAAAGAAGGACACACGTAAGTGTAAAATATAAACCGGCGATTGCCGGTTTTTTTTTAACTAGAGACTCAGAATGCAGAACATAATTAAAAGACATATTCTTGAACATCAAGAAGTTCTAAATAGCATTGACTTGCTATCACCTGCCATTGAAAAAATTGCGCTCTTAATGATTGATGCCTTGAAAAAGGGTAAAGCAATTTTCTGGTGTGGCAATGGCGGTAGTGCATCTGATGCACAACATCTAGCCGCTGAGCTGGTGGGTCGTTATGTCGATGATCGCAGGCCACTTAAGTCAATAACACTCAATGCAGATTCAGCGGTTATGACCTGTATTACTAACGATTTTGGTTACGAACATCTCTTTTCCAGACAGGTCGAAGGTCTTGGTACCGAGGGTGATATTTTGGTGGGTATTACAACCTCCGGCAATAGTCAAAATGTGTTAAACGCTTTTGATATTGCTAACAAGAAACAAATGATTACCATTGGTTTATTAGGTAAGGGTGGGGGTAAGGCTTTATCAATCGTTAATGAATCTATTGTCATTAAGTCGAATACGACGGCACGCGTCCAAGAAATGCATATCACTGTTGGCCATATTTTGTGCGACCTCATTGAAGAAGGCCTTAATTTAAAAAAATGAGTATTTTAGTGACGGGTGCCGCTGGCTTCATTGGCTCAAATTTTGTCTTGAATTGGTTAAGTGAGTATAGAGAGAAAGTCATCGCGCTGGATAAGTTGACTTACGCTGGCAATCTTGAAAATCTTAAATCAGTGGAAAATAATCCCAACTATTCCTTTGTCAAAGCTGATATTGGCGATTCAACATTCGTCGCAAAGCTTCTGCAGGAACATCAACCCCGAGCCATCATTAATTTTGCGGCGGAGAGTCATGTGGATCGATCCGTTCACGGACCGGATGACTTTATGCAGACCAATATCATTGCTACCTATCGTTTGTTGGAAGAAGCCCGATCATTTTTTAATACTTTGAGCGAGGATCATAAGAATAAATTTCGTTTTCTTCACGTCTCAACGGATGAGGTTTATGGCACCTTAAGTTCCTCTGACCCCGCATTTAATGAAACAAATCAATACAAACCTAATAGTCCATATAGTGCTTCTAAGGCCGCATCCGATCACCTAGTGCGGGCTTGGCACCATACCTATGGATTGCCCGTATTAACTACAAATTGCTCTAATAATTATGGGCCCTATCACTTTCCGGAGAAGTTGATCCCACTCTGTATCTTAAAAGCGCTGCAAGACCAAGACCTGCCGATTTACGGAGATGGACAGCAAGTTAGGGACTGGCTTTATGTAGTGGATCACTGTAAGGGTATAGCGACTGTGTTAGAGAAGGGTGTTATTGGTGCGACCTACAACATCGGCGGTTGGAACCAGAAGGCTAATTTAGAGGTCGTGCATACCCTCTGTGATTTATTAGATGAACTCAAACCCCGCGAGGATAAAAGGTCGTATAAAGATCAAATCACCTTTGTCAAAGATCGGCCAGGGCATGACCGACGCTATGCCATTGACGCCACCAAAATCGCCAAAGAGCTCGGCTGGAAACCCCAAGAGACTTTTGAAACCGGTATCCGCAAGACTGTCCAGTGGTACCTCGATAACCAGCACTGGGTCGCCAACGTGCAGTCGGGCGAGTACCAGAATTGGCTCAATAAAAACTATTCATGAAGATATTGATCACGGGCATCAACGGTCAGGTTGGTCATGCGCTGATGAGTGTGTTAACCAACTATGAGTTAATTGGCTTAACCCGACAAGATTGTGACCTCACTAATCCAGTTCAAATTAGACAAGTCATTGACCAGCATCAACCAGATCTCATTATAAACCCTGCTGCGTATACCAATGTCGATCAGGCCGAGGACGAGCCTGAGTTAGCTTTTTTTATTAATCGGGATGCACCGAGGGTGATGGCAGAAAAAGCGCGTGAATATCATATCCCATTCATTCACTTTTCCACCGACTATGTTTTTGATGGGGAGAAGCAGGGAGCTTTTTCTGAGGAGGATCAGACCAATCCATTGTGTGTTTATGGTCAATCAAAGTGTGCTGGTGAGGAAGCGATTGAGAAAGTTAGTGGGCAATTTTACATTTTCAGAACCAGCTGGGTGTATTCGAATATTGGACAGAATTTTTACCTAAACATAAAAAAACTTAGTCTAGAACGGGAGATACTAAAGATTGTAGCAGATCAGATTGGCGTGCCGACCTCAAATCAGTTTATTGCTGAACAAATCAAACATATCATCCCGCAACTTAATGAAGATAATATAGGCATATATCACCTGGTGCCGGCTGGGTCTTGTTCCTGGTATGAATTTGCCAAGGCAGTTATCAGTCAAACGAACCCGCAATTTAATTTTGATAATGTGCATGCTATTCAGACAGATGAATTACCAACGAAAATCAAACGACCTAAAAACAGTATACTGAGTAATCAAAAAATCAAAGATACTTTTGGTTTAAATTTTCAGAGTTGGCAGGAAGTTTTTTTAAGCATGATTAATAGATAAAAAATAAATTTCATCCAAATAAATTAACTTTTAATTGAATGAATAAATATTAGATGTAAGATTTGATAAAATAGGATGGAAAAGTAATAAAAAAATGAAACGAAAAGGCATCATTCTCGCTGGCGGTTCTGGTACCAGACTGTATCCAGTGACTCACACAATTTCAAAACAGCTTTTACCTGTTTATGACAAGCCTATGATTTATTATCCACTTACTACCTTAATGATGATTGGTATTCGGGAGATCTTAATTATTTCAACTCCACATGATTTGCCACGATTCAAAGAATTATTAGAGGATGGTTCTCAATGGGGATTAAAATTAAGTTATGTGGTTCAGCCAAACCCGGATGGCTTAGCTCAAGCCTTTATTTTGGGGGAAGAATTTATTGGTGACGATCTTTCAGCACTAATTTTAGGCGACAATATTTTTTATGGGTATGACTTTAAAAATCTTTTAAATTCAGCAAATGAACGAAAAGAGGGTGCGAGTATCTTTGTTTATCATGTTCAGTCTCCAGAACGCTATGGTGTTGTTGAATTTAATAAACAAAACCAAGTCATTTCGATAGAAGAAAAACCACATGAGCCAAAATCAAATTATGTTGTGACAGGGCTATATTTTTATGATAAAAAAGTAGTTGAATTAGCAAAAAATTTAAAACCTTCATATCGCGGAGAAATTGAAATTACTGATTTGAACAAAAAATACCTTGAGCAATCTGAATTGTTTGTTGAGATGATGCATAGAGGTTGTGCCTGGCTTGATACTGGAACCCATGATAGTTTACTCGAGGCAGGACAATTTATTGCTACATTAGAAAATCGACAGGGCTTAAAAGTTGCATGCCCTGAAGAAATCGCTTTTCTTAATAAATGGATTACTAAAACTGATTTAGAAAACTTAGCAAAACCTCTTTTAAAAAATAATTATGGCAAATATCTTCTTAAATTAATAAAATAATCATGATAGTAACTGACCTAGAAATACCTGATCTTAAGCTTATTGAGCCTCAAGTATTTGAGGATGAACGGGGATTTTTTTATGAATCTTTTAATCAGCAAAAACTTAATGATGCTATTGGTAAAAGAATTATCTTTATTCAAGGTAATCATTCTAAATCAAAAAGAGGGGTTATAAGGGGTTTGCATTACCAAGAAGAACCATTTGCGCAAGAAAAATTAGTTCGTGTAGTTTTTGGCGAAGTATTTGATGTGGTTTTAGATATAAGAAATCATTCACCTACCTATGGGAAATGGTTTGCAATAACTCTCTCGGCCAAAAATAAAAAACAGCTATGGATACCAAAGGGTTTTGCCCATGGATTTTTAACTTTATCAAACGAAGCAGAGGTTCTATACAAAATAACAAAGCCCTACAATCCGAAATATGAAAAAACTATCTTATATAATGACAATGATTTAAAAATTGATTGGCCGATTAAAGAAAATATAATCATTTCAGAAAAGGATAAAGTAGGCTGTCAATTTAAAAAAATTAGAGAAAAATAATAAATAAACCCTACAAGTCAAAATTTTAGTTCGATTTATTATTTATTTTACATTTTTTTTTATTACATTTAGAATTTCCCTTTTTGAATATTGCCTATTTAAACTACTTTTTATGAATATCTCAGGCAATGTTTCCTTATTTAATAATTTAAGATATAAATTTTTATATTTATACGGAATAAATTTTTTAATTTTTTGTAAATCAGCTTGTGAAAAGCCAATTTTTTCAAATAATTTAAAGAAGCAAGGAATTATTTCTGCAGGACTTCCATCTTTTTCCTTTTTGTATTTTAACATTTCCTTAAAAACCCCATTTTCGGCGCTGAAGTACAAGCCCGAGATTTGATTTAAACCTAGAATTTTTGTAAGACCAAGGCTATGAATTATTTTTACAATAAATTTTCTAAAAGCTGGGAAAGCCATTAATTTTTTTTTAAATTCTTGATTTAGAAGGAGCTTATCAGCACTCCATACAGCCAAGGTAGCTGTTAGTGATTTCGGATGGAAAACAACATGAGCTGTTTCAGTATCAATAAAAGTTATTTTATTTTTTTTATGAGTAAAAATTTTTTTTATTTCTAAGCAAACATGTTCATTACTAATTTTTTTGTGGCAATTTTTTTTAAATAAAATAGTTTCATAACCATCACCACAAATAACCGCTGTACTTAGTAGCCTCCAGCCATGATGGTGAATATTGTCATGTGTTATTGGCTCTATAGAATTTTTTAAAGGAGGAAAGATATTAATACAAACAACAATATCGCCATTACTATAAAGTGGTAAAACCAGATTATCTGCATTATTTAAAATAAATTTTTTATTTGCAAGACTGTTTATAATGGAATTGATTATAAATTCTTTATTGTTTGCTAATTTTAAAATTTGATTGTGCAAAAGTTTGTGCGCTTTTCTTCTATCTTTGGCAACATAAATTTTTTTGTAAATATTATTTAAAATCAAATTTGTTGAATTCATATATGAATACACTTTCTAATAATAAATTTTTTAAATCAAATTATGATCCATTTATTGATGGTTTAAGATCAATATCTGTTATTTTTGTTATTTTCTTTCACGCCTATCCAAAAATTTTTCCAAATGGCTTTATTGGTGTTGATGTTTTCTTTGTAATTTCTGGTTTTTTAATAACTAACTTACTTATTAAGCAAAAAATGTCAATTAACGTATTACTTAATTTTTATGCTAGACGTATCTGTAGAATTTTTCCAGCATTAATAATTGTTTTATTAACTTCCATAGTTATTGCAATCAATTATTTATATAAAGATGAATTTATTAATCTTTCTAAATATATTTTTTCAGGATCCTTATTTTTTTCAAACTTTATTTCAATGCGAGAATTTAGTTATTTTTCAATAGATTCATCATTGAAACCATTAAACCATTTATGGAGTTTAGCAATTGAGGAGCAATTTTACATTCTATTTCCCTTTATTTTTTTTCTTAAAAATAAATATATTTTCCGGGGAGTGTTATTTTTGTTTGTTATTTCTTTTTTATCGAATATATACCATGCCTATTTAAATACAAATTTATTGACTTTATATTATTCTCCATGGACAAGAGCATGGGAATTATTAGCAGGATCTCTTCTTTCATTATACATTTCAGAGAAAAATTTTAAATCAAAAAAAATATGAATATGCATTTAGAAGTATTAAAAAAAATATAAAAAAATATTTTAGTTATTTTGCCGTTACAAATTATTAAAAAAAATCCTAAATTATGTGTTCGCAAAACGCCATTCTTAACTAAACAAAA
>Ga0255752_10000909_pt1 | contig 35794 bp, 45 predicted proteins | sample 011ome_25_FD_179952 | JGI IMG/M metagenome (GOLD analysis project Ga0255752, IMG submission 179952) | Coastal salt marsh microbial communities from the Groves Creek Marsh, Skidaway Island, Georgia - 011512CT metaG (version 2) | ecosystem: Environmental > Aquatic > Marine > Intertidal zone >... | reverse complement strand
GCCATTAAGAAACGTGAAGAACGGAACAAAATCACAAGGAATGTAGCCTCCAAGCTTCAAAGTCTTACCAATCTCAAACGCGAGAACCGTAAGAGGTTTATGAACAGACTTCCCACCAATGGCGCCAATGCAGTTTTAAAAAACGCGAGGGTTTTGAACGCAGATAGAAAATCAAAACGTGAAGCTCAAGAAGCAAAACGCAAGGCTGAGGAAGAAGCCAAGCGCGTAGCTCAAGAACAAGCCATTAAGAAACGTGAAGAACGGAACAAAATCACAAGGAATGTAGCCTCCAAGCTTCAAAGTCTTACCAATCTCAAACGCGAGAACCGTAAGAGGTTTATGAACAGACTTCCCACCAATGGCGCCAATGCAGTTTTAAAAAACGCGAGGGTTTTGAACGCAGATAGAAAATCAAAACGTGAAGCTCAAGAAGCAAAACGCAAGGCTGAGGAAGAAGCCAAGCGCGTAGCTCAAGAAGCTAAACGTAAAGCAGAGGAAGAGGCGAAGCGCAAGGCTGAGGAAAAACTGAAGGTGACCAAGGAGGTCGCGTCCAAGCTCCAAGGTTTGACCTCCCTTGAACGCACAAACCGCAAGAGATTTATGAACCGCCTCGCCACCAATGGTGCAAACAAGGTTGTGTCCCGTGCGACAGCTCTCAATGCGGAGCGAAAGGCTGAACAAGCTGCTCGGAAGAAGAAGGAGGAGATAGAACGACAAATGATTGAAGACAAGAAAAAGGCTGAAGAGGCGAAGAAGAAGATGGAGGAAGCCAAGAAGAGAAGTCAAAATCTTCAGAAAAAGCGTGTTGCCAAAACACTCCAAGGTTTGACCTCCCTTGAACGTGCAAACCGTAAGAGGTTTATGAACAGACTTCCCACCAATGGCGCCAATGCAGTTTTAAAAAACGCTACGGCTTTGAATGCAGAAAGAAAATCCAAACGGGAGGCAGAGCAAGAGGCTAGACGCGTAGCTCAAGAAGCTAAACGTAAAGCAGAGGAAGAGGCGAAGCGCAAGGCTGAGGAAAAACTGAAGGTGACAAAGGAGGTCGCCTCCAAGCTTCAAAGTTTGACCTCCCTTGAACGTGCAAACCGTAAGAGGTTTATGAACCGACTTGCGACCAATGGCGCTCAAAAGGTTGTGTCCAACGCCACAGCTTTGAATCAACAAAGAAAATCCAAACGGAAGGCGGAGGAAGAACTGAAGGTAGTCGCGTCCAAGCTCCAAGGTCTCACAAGTTTAGAGCGTGAGAACCGTAAGAAGTTTATGAACCGACTTGCGACCAATGGCGCTCAAAAGGTTGTGTCCAACGCCACGGCTTTAGATACATCGAGAAAAGCAGAGGCTACAAAGATTCGTAATGGCGTTGAATGGAAACTCAAGAAGATTGGTGTCTCGGGTTCAAACTTGGCGGGATACCTAAAGAGATGGAATACTTCCAAGAATCAAACCATTTTTAATGATGCACGAAAGAAAATTATGTCTAAACGAGCACCTCTGTTATCGAGAATTCAACGCGATGTACCTGCGAAGAATAACTACTCAAAAGCTCAGGTAGATTGGAAAGCTGCAATTCTCGCGGCTACAAATGATACATCTCTCAAAAAGATTGAAAAGTTACTAGATGATAAGTTAAAACTCAAAGCTAGAACTGAAAGTGAAGTCAAGAACCTCCCTTGGAGACAAAAAGATATGTACTTGAAGAACTTTATGGCGTACAAAAATGATGTGTCTCAAAAATCGCAGGTTATAGAAAAACTCATTCGAAATAAAAAGACTGCGCGAGACACGGCGACAAAGGACGTCGCCCAAAAACTTCAAGTGATGGACAAATTGGGGCGAGACAACCGCAAGCGTTTTATGAATAGAATCGCAGGTGGTGAAGACGCATCCAAGGTTCTCACAAATGCGGATAAATTACAACGCGACCGCACGGCGAAACAACGTGTTGAAGCTGAGCGTAAAAAACAGGAACAAGCGCAAGCGCAACGGAGAAAGGATGAACAGAAAAGGAAGGTTGAGGCTGAAAAGGCAAAGGTTGCCAAGTTGAGACGCAACACCGCCCAACTGTTCCAAGGTATGAGTGGTCTTGAGCGTAAAAATAGACAGGAATTTATGCGTCGTCTAGAAAAGGGTGAAGACCCTGCACGTGTACTTGCGAACGCAAAGGCACGTGATGCGGCGAAGGGTTTCAGTTTCAACAAGAGACCTGCAGGTCAGGTTAAGACGATGAGCACACAAGCTAGATTCGGTGAACCCACAGGTAACACATCTGCTGCAAAAAAGCAAATCTATGGTATGCGTGGTATGGGTGCAAAGAACCAGCAAAGTTTTATTCGACGCATTGAAAGAGGTGAAGATGCATCGCGTGTATTGCGAGACGCGAGAGCTCGAGAGCAGATGCTTCGTGGTCGAGTTTCTAAAACGAAACAACAACTTCAATATAACACAAAGGTTAGAAGCGTAGTCAGACGATTATAAATCTTTGTATACTATAAAATGAAAGCTAGGGTCATTATCCCCATTAGGTCAAACAGCAAACTTAGTATGCATGGCTATTCGGATGTGCGTGAAAAGTCTGAACTTGCGAGACATCGCGCACTCTCCAAGGTCATCAGGGCGGGTGAGCCACCACTTGGTCTCTTTAGGCGCCTCAATGTTTTGATGATTCTCTTCAAGCGCACGGACCCCAAGTTGTCTAAGCTTTTCAAGAAGGACCGTGATTGGGTCAAAGAAAAATATATGTAAATAGAAACATGTATGCCTATTTGATGGGTAAAAAACGAGTTCCAGAACCAGAGTCAGAGCCAGAGCCCATCCGTGAGCCAACGCCCGAGCCAGAGCCAGAGCCAGTCCCTGAACCAGAAAAGAAAGGTAAGTTGGGTTACATACTCATTGCTGTGATGGGTTTGATTTTATCAAGAAAGTAAATAAAATACACATTAAAATACGTAATTTATTTAGTTTGTATAAAGTCTAAAATAAGATTTAGAATGAGAAACCCACAATTTCTTCATCATATCCACCAATTGTGTATGACTCCGAGGAAGTTCCGGTAGAGCCAATGAGGTCAAATCGACCAGGATACCATCTATGCCACGTCTTTGGGTAAATGCGCACCGCAGTGGTGTTCACTGGAGTATTGAATGGTGCCCAGACAATAGAATCCTTATCATTACAAGCCGAGTACACAAACCCATTATCAACATCTTTCCATTGACCCGCGGCGTCTTTGTACTTTGCAGTAAAGGTGGTGATCCACTGCCAATGATTCGACTTTTTAGGATCGTCACCATTACCACGCCCCTGGATGGCGACACCCGCTACCTTGGTTGGGCTGTCCATTTGCAGTTCATACCACTCACTGCCATCTTTAGGTGCCTTACTCTTGGGGTGCCATCCAGACCCGCTGTTTAGAGTACCCTTTTTGGGGTGCCAGCCGGAATTAGCCTCGCTATTTTTCCACCACGAAGACGCCGCGCGCTTCCCCGCTGGAATATTGAGGAGTTTGAGTTCGGATTTTGGAAGAGTTGAGTTTGTGATGAGACCCGCACGGAGGGACATGTGATTGTTCCAAGTTTGTGGATAGATACGAATGTATCTAGTCGTGACCGGGGCAGCAAACTTCACTTCAACCTGAGTGTCACGGTCTTTATTACCCGTAAATGTGGCACCGCCATCAACATCCTTCCAGGTACCCGCGTCGTAGTACTTGACTTTGAAAGTCTTGACCCATTGATCGCAACAATCTTTTCGCCCCTTGATGGCGACACCGACGATATCGGCAATCTTACCATTATCCATCTGGTACCACTTACCAACCTTGTTCTCGTCTGCCGACCAAGCTTGCGGTGAATCGAGACGCCCTCTATTGTGAATTTTCATCCCCGCGCGTTTGCTCGCTATCCTCCATGGGTTGGTGCCTGTCCTGAACTCTTGTGGAACATCAACGACAACTGGAGGTTTGGGTGGTGGAGGTGGAGGTAAAACCTCTATTACAACTGGAGCTGGGGCTAGGGCTGGGGCTGGGGCTGGGGCTGGGGCTGGGGCTGGGGCTATCACTTGGGTAGTTCCACGGCGCATATAAAAATAGATACCAAGTACGATTAATACAACTACAACAACACCAATGATTATCGGTGTGTTAGATTTGGGTTTAGAAGTATAATAACCCGACATTTTTACTATAAATTCACATTTTTTTTTGGTTAAAGATATAGGGCGATTTCTAATGAATGGCAAATTGTGATGTATGTTGTGAAAAGTTCAACAAAATAAATCACAAAAAGGTTGAATGCCCCTTCTGTGATTTAGTGAGCTGTCGTGCATGTTCATCGAGGTATCTGTTGTCCATCTCAGACGACCCCCATTGTATGGGGTGTAAGAACCTGTGGAACCGGGAGTTTGTAGACACCTGGTGCACCAAATACTTCCGTAACACGGAACTTCGTCGTCACAGAGAGAATATCCTCTTTGAACGGGAAAAGATACGAATGCCCGAGACCCAACCCGAAGTTGAACGAATACTTGCGATACGACGGTTACACGTCATCATAAGTGAACAACGCCGGCAACTCATAGACTTGCACCAAAAGTATCACATATATGTGCCTGTATCTACGAACACGACCATACCCGAAGAGATTATAGAGTTTCGTGAGCAGATGGAGGAAAGTTACCGACAACTTGAGCTCCTTCGTACTGGTGGTGAGATTGTGGAACCCAAAAAGTTTGTCCGTAAGTGTCCGACCGGGGAATGCAAAGGTTTTATGAATGAGGATTGGTTCTGTGGTCTCTGTGACCGCTACTTTTGTGAAAAGTGTAATGAACAATTGTGTGACGCACACGTGTGTGACCCAGATGCTGTGAAGACTATGGAACTTCTAAAGAAAGATACAAAGGGGTGTCCCAAATGTGGAACGATGATACACAAATTAAGCGGGTGCGCCCAGATGTGGTGTCCAGATTGCCACACAGCGTTTGACTGGCGAACTGGGCACATAGAGACTGGTCGAATACACAATCCACATTATATGGAGTTCAAGAGGGGGCGAATCTCGACGAGAGAACACGGAGACATCCCGTGTGGTGGAGTCCCAACTTTTAGGGAATTGAGGGAAGCTGGGGTTCCAGATGATGTCATGCGTTTTGCTATGGTTATATACTACGTGGATAGAGACCTTGTATATAGGTATGGTGATATATATGATGGAGACAATCAATACCTCCGTGTAGCCTATATGATGAATGAACTTCAAGAGGCAGATATGCGAAAGGAACTCCAGAGACGAGACAAACAAAGAGAGAGACACCGGGACATCAATAATATTTTTAGAATGCTCACGGATACAGGTGGAGACCTTCTTAGACAATATATGATAGACCCCGATAGAAAGGATGAATTATTGGATATTGGTCTAAAATTAATTGACTATGGGAATACAGTACTTGATACAATTCGAAAAAGATACAATTGTGTACTTCCCAAAAATATTAATGTGTACTAAGATTAAGATGATGTTACTTGTACTATCCATCATAGTATTAGTTGTGTACCTGTTACCACGATATCAGGAGCCTCGAGTCATTCCAAACTTTCTCACAGATGATGAAAGGAGACATATCGTGACAAAGGCGGAAAACAAGTTACATGTCTCCACAGTTGCCGAAGACCGGAAGATTGATACAAAAGTGCGCGATAGTGAAACGGCGTGGCTTGATTTTGATGACCCAGTTGTAAAGCGGGTGGCTGAACGGTGTGTTGCGCTCACGGATAGACCTCTCACAAATAGTGAATATCTCCAAGTTCTGAGGTACAAACCCGGTGGACATTACGCACCACATCAAGATACTTTTGATGATATCAAGGGAAACAAACGAATGTATACTGTGATATTGGCCCTCAATGATGACTATGAGGAGGGTGAAACGGAGTTCCCCAACTTGAACAAGAAGTACAAGTTGAAGGCTGGTGACGCGCTCTTTTTCCATACACTCGACAACTATGAGCTCATGACATCCAAGGCTTTACATGGGGGTCGCCCTGTAAAGTCTGGTGAAAAATGGATTTGTAATCTATGGGTGCACAAGTACCCTTACGATGTTTAGACAACTTCACCTCTGACTCTCAACTTAGACCGATTTGATTCGTGGAGTGCCTCGACCGCACTCTTATTTTGACCAGAGTATGGCACAGCGTAGGCTTCGTCACATAACCACTTATTTACATTCGTCCATTGACCACCCTCGGAGACCCAGACCTCTGCGAGGATGCGCCCAAACTTACCCCGAGAATCCTTTTCTGGACATCTCAATTCAATCTCGATATCATCCTTCTCTGATGCCACCGCCTTCATACACCATTCCTTGAGTTTTTCCTTGGCGAGGAGACCAAACTTTTTCTCTTCTGGGTCTGATGTGCGGGACTCGGGGGTATCAATACCTAAAAGACGCACCCGTTGACGGGTACAGACATCGAAGCCAAGGTCAATGGTAACATCAATGGTATCACCATCGACGACTTTTTCGAGAGAAGACACGCGGTATACGAATTCACAGGTGGGTTGGGCGTATGTAGCCATATATTAAATATCTATTATTTCTCCGGTTCGAATTATTTCAGCTGGGATTTGTGCACCCAATCGAGGATCCTTTCGGTGTGCCTTGGATTCATAACTAATCTTGAGTTTGGGAATAAGGTAGTCCAGTACCTGTTCACCAGTTAATTTCCAGCACTCAAGAATAACGTCACCCCTATACCGCGCGAAGTAATGTTCCTTATATTTCCCAATTTTTTCTTCGCGTAGGTATTTTTCTTGTTTTTCCCAAGAATCATGAACACTAATACCATTATACGTACCTTTGATGGTGTCACCAGTTGTAGTTTTATATTCTACTGGATTTTCAAATCGATCATAGGCATCGGCGCCAGCTAGGGTATTAGACACAGTATGACCCAATTTAATAGCCATGTCAATCTCACGGGATCTACCATAATTCAAGGGATCACCCCATCCTTCTTCGCGACATACATCACACAATTCTTTGAGGGCTTTACTAAACCTCTCGCGTGGATTCATTTTACTTTTACATCTAAACCACTCCACTTAGGATGTGTATTTATCATAATACTCGGTTGAAATCTCACTGGCAATGCATCGACGACCAGTATTTTTAGCTGCGGTTGCCGTTGTTCCGCCACCAAGAAATGTATCAACTATAAGATCACCTTCATTTGAATGTTTCTTAATGAGTTCCTCGAATAACTTAATATTTTTCTGAGTTGGATGAAATCTATCTTTACCACTTTGTATAGGAAACTTATATATACCATTATCATATTCACCGTTAAATGTTGGTTTTCCCTTTTTAACACCTAATATAGCTATTTCCCGTGAGTTTGTGAGGTAATTGACACGTGAGTTTATAGGTTGTGGATTTGTTTTGATCCACTCAATAAAACGTAATTGCTTGAACTTGTGCTTTTCCATGAGTTCCTTGAGGTGAGATAACTTCCATAGATCAAAAAATATAATACACGTACCACCATCTCGCAATTTCTTGTAATATAACTGTATAAACTCGTCTAACTTTTCCATTGTAAAGTTTTCATCCCATGCACCATAGTTTGTTTTGACGCTATATTTAGTACCATGAATTGTACCATATTTCATATAATTCTCTTTGGCGTTAGGTGCGTCCACGTTATTTTTTAATGTGTACTCATTCCACTGCTCTTCCGTTTTTGAAAGATCTTTACCGCTATCAATAGCATCTCGTAATTTATTCATACCCGTCTCATGTGATATAATATATGGTGGGTCCGTCAAAACTAAGTCAATTGAACCATCGTCAAGTGAATGTAGTAATTCAATACCATCACAATTACGAATATCCATATTTTATATTGAACCAAACTCTTTATACATATTTGATGGATTCCCAAATGCAAAGTTGGGTTAAAGTTTCAACCTACAAGTAAAGTATGATTGACATTCGAACATTGGCTGAGCAGATATATTCTCAACTGGGACCTGGGTACAGTGAGAGAGTATATCATAACGCGATGGAAGTCCTTCTACGACGTGAAGGTATCTCCTATGAATCTGAGCGTATTGTTCCCATTCCATTTGAGGGACACGTCATTGGTAACTTGAGAGCGGACATAATCATAAATAATGAGATAGTCTTGGAATTCAAAACCATCAAGACCCTCAATGATGCGGCGGAGTTGCAGGCGCATAACTATCTGAATCTGATGTCATTGAAGACTGCGTATCTGATAAATTATCCTCCGTTTCCAAATCGGGAAGTGGAGGTACGAAAGATTGTAATAGAACCATAAATGGAAATAACTTTGCCAATGTCGCGTGAAACTTCTTGGTCTCTCTGTAGTGCTTCACGGGGTCTTTGATACTTTCGGTTAATAGTTCTCTCGCGGCATTCATATGAAACTTAGCTTCATCAAGTACAAATTGTGTGTACTCATCCATTTGATAGAGATATACCCGCATCTTTAAGTACACGTGGGGCATTGTACACCTTTGCCAAAACATGAGAGACATACAAAATGTGCACACTTTCTAAACTTTACACACCTGTGTGTCGTAGAACACACGAGACACTCACGTTCCCCAAATTCTAAAATTTCATTTTTGAATCTCCAAAAACAAGGGCTGCACACTTTTAGTCTCGGGTCCTTCTTTTTGTGGCAGACATCAAAGTTTGGACACTCCATTATAGGAATGTGTACCATACTCTTTAAATCGTGGGTATAAATTCCCACTGTAAGTCCTGACATATCAACTTCCATATAACATCTTGTTGATACAGTTTCTCTTTGGACTTGAGAAGAGGAAAATATTTAAGATAGTCATCCTCCCCCAAGAGTTCACAAAACTTATAAAGTACGTAGGAGTAACTGAGAAAGTTCTTCCGTTCCGATGGACAATTCTTGTCAAATGGTTTTTGAATATCCTTGAACATAATACGGAGTCTCTCTTCCAACTCTGGTGGCATATTTGGGGCTTTGATACCATTCAAAATATTTGTAATATAGGGTACGTGTTCATAATATTTATTAAGTCTCAACTTTTTGAGAAGTCCCCTAATCTTTGCGTGTGTAATCTCATCCAACTTCTTAATCTTCATCTTCTTCAGTTCGGACCTCAACTGTTCCATAACTTCATCGGGTATTGTCGTCATTTCTTGGGCTTGAAATTGACTGAGCCATTCATTAAAGTGGTTCTCCCGTTTGTAGCTATAGTTTACAACTTTCTCTGAAGTCTCCTGTTCCTCTCTATACGTCAATTCCTCACTAATAAGACATGCGAGTACTATCCCACACGCGTCACATACAAGTTCACTCGTGTCTTGAATATGTATGACGTTACTCGACGAACACGTCCTACACTGGTCTTTTATGCTCTGTACAGGTCTGTTGATATTTTGCCTCTCGACCTCCACGAGATAATCGGTGAAGATATCTTTCCTTTGAAGACCAACTGTCTCTTTGACGTTGAATATATTATCCGTATTTGTCTTCTCTTCAGTTTCATCAGCATACTGATTCATATACGGCATACATCTAATTATATATTCAGACATCTCAGCCTCGTACCTTCTTTTATTGGTAGGGTCGGTTTCAATAAGTGTGTTCCAATTATCAACTTTATTGTTATACCTACTTAAAAAGTTTCCCTCCATTATAGTTAAGAATGTTGTTCAAACTTTTAAGTAGCGTTCTTTATTTGTATAAAAAGTTAACTACTCCAGCCGACTATTCTGTACTATCCGAAGAGTTGGAATACACGATTGATTACAGGATGAAGTATCGGATTGAAGATGACTTTTGGGCCGAGGAAAGTAAAGATTGGGATGGGATACTTGACGAATTTCATACAGTCGTCACAGGTAAGTCGTTTCGACATACAATTGTACCACAAAATGTTAAAAAACTCATCATTCGGGTCAAATACTGGTACGGTGGTAAAGTGTACAAGGCTCTATCAAATGATATAAACTTCATACCAGGTTCAAACAAGGGTGGGGATATGACGTTTAGTATCCCTTTGAGTAGTGCTTGGATTGTGGATCACGATGATAAACCCAAAGTAAACATTACTGAAAAGGTGAAACGATACGCAGGACCACATAATGATTTTCATGGGGAGGACGTACCATTAAAGGAATTTTTGTATTACACGAAAGACACACTTGCGACCAAATATCCCAAGATAGTACTTTCAAATACTCTAGGTATGAAGAAGACTGTACTGACCCTTGAGGACTCTACAACTCATCTTCGGATACCTTAGTTGCGAGATAGAACTTGAGTTCCCCCAAATCGGCCACATTATACTTTAGAATTAAGAACCTATTCCCATCTTCCTGCATAATTTGCACAGACGAACACATACTCGTCGCCTTTGTAAATATATTCAGATATCTGAGGGAATAGAGGCCTGTAATTTCCTGGCTCTCCTCTGGGCATTCAATTGAAGTCTCCTGGTTTGCAAAGTCGCCCTCACACTTGAGACGAAGTTCTTTTCCGACGCGCGTGATTTGAATATCCGTCCCAATGTTAGACATATCTCTGCACAATCGTTGAAAGTCTGCAGACGGGAGTGTCGTCACACTGGTCATTGTAACATCTGGAACTTCAATACGGCTTTCATTAATATCAAGAAGTTTGAGTTGAAACTTGGTGCTTGTCTTTTTTGCTTCACTTGTGATTTCAATATCCATACACTCCTTTGAATTAATTTCAATCGTGAGTACATCATTATTTGTAATTGTCTTCAAAAGTTTGAACGTGTTTGAAATATTGATACCCGCAATAATTTCCTCGTGTTCACACGAGTACTCTTCAAAGTTATCGGCGGCTAAAAACATATCGATAAGAGATGTTCTCGCTGTATCCAGTGTGACGATGTACATCCCCTGTGGACGAAAGTAGATATTCACATCGTTGAGAATATCCTTGAGTACCTCAAATGTGGATTTAAAAGCCGAAGCTTGGATTGTAACTAATCTCATAACTAATACATAACACGCGTTAAATCTTTAAACGCTATCGTTGTACGCGATACCCTTACTGACGTCACGACTTATCTTTTCTTCAAGTTCCTGAGTCATTGCGGGTTGGAGGGACTGTCCATAATTATCAAGAGCGAATATGTCGGCATCATTATCATCGCCATCAAGTGTCGTCATTGAACACGCCCCACCAAATCCCCAGTTGGACACCTCTTTGTTGGGGAGAAGCGAGTCGAGCCAATTCTTGATTTCATTACCGACGAGAATTTTTCCATTCTTCGTGAGCATCGTTGGAACTCTATTAATCTTATTCCGATACGCAGGTGGAATACCCTGTGTGTTTACATTGTGAAACCCCACCAATTGTTTGAGCTGTGGTTGTCGGTTGATATACTCGATGACTTCCATAGAATGTTTGCACCTGGGGCTATATATCAGTAGAGACATCTAATATGTATACCGGTAATTTGTAAAAAAAAATTAACGCATAGTAGTAAAGATGAAGTTCCTTTTAACGGCTGTCCTTCTTATGATTGTCCTGTTGTTGACCACCAACCGAGAACCATTCACAGAGATGTTTGGGTTTTCAGGGCACAAGAAGCCAACGGGGTCTATTCGTTTCGACGACGCCAGACCAGATATCTCCAAATACACTCAGGCGGAAGTGAATGTGGACAATAATATGATGCAAGAGTTTGTCCTCCAAGCGAACCAAGAAATTGCGAAGCGTACCGGTCTCTGTACATACATTATTGAGACCACCTCCGTCAAAAAGTACACAGGTGACGATCACGATCTCTATGAATGTATGTTTATGACGGTAAAGAACAACGGCTTTGCGTTTGGTTTCTCTGTTGTTGCGTCCTTTGAAGTGAAGGGGTCCACAATCAAGTTGGTATCTCTTCGTTCGCAACCTCTTGATGTTCAAACCGTGTCCGATGTCTCGCCATTTGTTGAGGGTGTTTCGGGTCAAGAATTTGTTAAGTATGATATTGTGAAGGAAAAGGCTATACCAACCCAAGGTGAGTTAGAAATGGCTAAAAATAAGTTGCGCTCAATATAATGATCAGCATCAATGACGTCACTAAAATTGATGAGAAGAGAAAACAGATTCGTAAGGAAATCTATACGAGAGTGTACGAACAGTTTTCTCGAAAGATTAAGCAGTGTGTAGAATTGGGGCACAAACAGGTATTTCTTACAGTTCCAAGTTATCTGGTGGGATACCCAGTCTTTGATAGGAATGCAGCGGCTCGTTACGTTGCGAGACAGTTTACATTGGGTGGTTTTCAAGTCCAAATCATAGGTGACTATGATGTATATGTGACTTGGCATATACCCAAGAAAAAGAAGGAGAAGGAGAAAGTTGTGGATGATGATTTCCCAAACCTTATGAACCTCAAGAAGATGGCGAACAAATACAGGAGAAGTGCGTAGTAGATGATTTTTTAAAAAACCTCTTAATCATAAATGGAGAACCTCAATGTGCTCGTAGAAGCTAAGAAAGAGTATATGGGACAATTGTGTCTCATTATGTGTCCACCTATGATTGAAGTTTTCCAGGATATGTATGATGAAGCCTCCAAGCTTTCAAACGGGCGAAAGACTCTCATTATGTTCCAAAAGCTCCTCAAGGAAGTTCCAAATTGGTCGAATGCGATGTCCAAGCGACACTCGGATAACATTGCGGACCGATGTGCGTGGTTCAATGACCTCTTGGCTGCCGTGTTTGTTGCGTGTACCAAGATTCTTTCGGCTGTCCGTCTCAAGTCGGATAACAAGAAGATTTCCCTCAAGCTCCCCACGAATGAAGTGTTCATTCAAACGTGCTACAATAACGTGGCCAAAGACCTCTACAAGGACCCCTATGTCTTCCACGAAGAACAAAGTGAATATATGCGCGACGAACAATTGACGAAGCGTTTCACTATGTGCATCGAGACTACGATTAAGGAACTCATCCCAGTACAACAAATTCTTCAAACGTATATGTCCCAAGAGAGTCGTGATATTGACCTCGATGGTGAGGTTCAAGATACCCCAGACCCAGATGTCTACGATGGCGCTCAGGAATACCCAGAACCCCAACCAGAGATGGAACCTTTCCCCGAAGAAGAGCAACCTGTGATGGGTATGGACGAAGAGCCCCTCCAACCCACTGGACTTGAAAATGAATTCAAGACTGTCCCAGGTGTGAGAGCCCCAGAACCAGAAGCGGAAGCAGAAGCACCCCAGGCGGTGGAGGAACAGGACGAAGGTCTTTTCTTTGGTGACGCACCAGAACAGCGTACAAAAAAAACTGCGTATAATTAAATGGAGTTATCCGATTATCTCAGAGATCCAGTGAGCGCCGCCCTCATCGCAGGTGGTATCACCGCGGTGTACATTCACGCAAAGGCTCAACTCAACAATGAAGGCAAGTTGGAGTTGAACAAATATACCAAGCCAGCTGTTCTCAATGCGATCCTCGTGTATTTCATTGTGTCCCAAGGTCTCGGTCAGAAAGAGGCTATCTCTATGGACCCTTTCTAAACTTAAAGATTTAGTACTATGTATAAGAAAATGGCGTCTGTCTCTGCATTCAACGACATGCTCTCCCAATTTCTTGTGGAATTGCACAAGACTTTTCCAGATGAAACCGGAATTAAGAAGATGTTAACATCCTTTGAATTATTGAAAACCACGAACCCACGTCTCATTGTGGATGGATTTATGAAAGGTGTGAGTCCCTATGCGGATAAGATTTCTGCGAAGGATGAGAATTTCCTTCTCAACGAAATTGAAAATATTGAATTTCTCAAGGAGCTCAACATTAAGAAGTATTGGTCAAAGATGACGCCTAATACGAAGGATGCGACCTGGCAGTATCTTCAAACCCTGTATATGCTTGGTACGACGATTACGGCGATTCCAGCGGAGACCCTCAGTCTCATCGAGAGTATCGCGAAGGATTGTGCCGACAAGATGCAGACGGAGGGTGGTGAGATTGACCAAGATGCATTGATGAAGATGATGGGGAGTATGCTTGGTGGTCTTCCAAAAAAATAAACCTCGAGCTATATTAAATGCAGGCTTGGTTTGACGATCCTCAGCAACTTACACGTGCCGATCAGGTTTCACAGTTTTGGCCCAATAAGGACCAGACCCCAGAAGATAGAATTAATGCCGCTTCGAGATTTATCATTTATGCGTGTTGTATTATTTACATTACACGTCGTGATCCCCGTATTTTTGTTTTAGGTGCTACTGTTTTGGCTGTTCTTTATGTGATGTATAAATCAAAAATGATAAAGGAGACGTATGGTATCGCTACCAGTGGAGATATTGCAGGGTGTCAGATGCCAACGATGGACAACCCAATGGGGAATGTTCTTATTACGGATTACACTGACGCCCCAAACCGTCTTGAGGCGTGTTATTACCCCACGGTGAAGCCCTTCGTCAAGAGCTTCCTTGATGACCGCATCCCCTATGACGCTGGGCGTTCTCGGTCTGCAATGCCCGAGTATCAGCGCAATGCGGCGGCGCGTCAGTTTGTGACTACCGCGGTTTCTAATATTCCAGGCGACCAAACTGCTTTTGCGGAGTGGTGCTATGGTCCCAAAAATGGACCAATGTGTAAGAGTGATGGGGGTGTCTGTAGCCCAAATGCCCGTGGTGTCCAACTCGAGGCATTTGGTGGAATCGGTTATGATGGCGACAAACGTGGTGGAATGTTTGGTGGGGGAAATGGGACTGCTTAGATAATAAATATTCTTATGTAATAATAAATGGCGTATCAGCTTCAACCTGGCCTCGCGATAATTCAAAATTCTGGGGCTCTCCCATCAGTGAAGGCCACCGAAGAAATTTTTGTGTACCCTCAGCCCAGTAGCCTCAACTGTGGTGATTGCCGACCAAACACGATGTTGTATGGTACGGCTCCATACATGGCAGGTAAGGGTTCCCCAGCGCAATTCATTGATGTCTCCGATCAACTCAGACCACAGTCCACATCCAAGTTCAATAAGACTATCGTGCCCACCTATGAACGTAACTTGTTCCCATTGAATAATATGGAGTGTAAGTTACCAATTCGCACGATGACGTATGAACCATCGAGTACCCGTGCCGAACTCCAGAATGGACTTTTCGAACAAAGATACGCTAATAAAAATGTTAATAAGAAATAAGAATGGCTGATCCCATTTCATTAATGGCTATCGCGGGTCTGATCTACACCGGTCGGAATTTAAGTGCTAAATCCGAACCACCAAAGGTTATGGCGCCATCATCTCAGCCACAGCAACAACAACAATTTGAAGAAGCTCCAGTTTTTGAAGAACATCAATTTGAATCACGTGTTGAAGTTCCACATAAGATGGAGATGGGAAGCTTTGCTGATATTGGTAAGCAACAGAGAAGTGGTGGTCAGGAAATCTTGAGTATGCGTAACCGTATGTATGATGCGGGTCGTATGAACAACTTGTCCCCAATTGAGAAGCAAATGGTTGGTCCAGGTTTGGGTGTGAGTGCGGATACCCCAGCCATTGGTGGTTACCAGCAGATGTTCCGTGTGAACCCAGTGAATGTTGGGGAGTACCGTCTCACCACACTCCCAGGACGCTCAGGTCCAGCTATGGATATCACTGGGGGTCGTGGCGCTGTGGTTGGTCAGTTGACGCACAATAAGCCTGAGACTACAGCACACCTTCCATCTCGACTCCCAGCGATGGCGGGACGTGCCCAAGGTATGTCTGGGGCTATCCCAAGACAAAGTCACCAGAAGACGATGCGCACGACCAATCGTGCAGAGACGGGTCAACGCGCGGATGGCCTTGGTTTCAACGGTGCAAAGCGTTTTGTCTCAGCCCAGACGGTGTCTCAGGACCCAACGCGCTTCAAGGGTGACCGCAATGATGCACAGTACAGTTACTACAACCAACCAGCGCCAGGTATCACCAACTTCCGTGGTGCGTACACGAACAGCGCGGCGTCTCAAATTACGTCTAAGAACAACGAGGAGTTGATGAAGTATGGTTTCCGTCCAGAAGACCGTAGAGGTAAGGCGAACCGTATGGGTAACCCAGGTCGTATGAATGTGCGAGAGAGTGCCCTCAAGCAAGGTGGTCGTCTCACCGCAGTACGCTCAGATACCACACGCATTGATGGTCGTATTAACGCCGCGAATGGGGGATGGACTCAAAACTACCAACAGAAGCCATTCCACCAGTTCAACGCCTACAAGGGTAACGAGAACCCCAACTCTAGAAACTTGGACATTGCGAAGAATCAACTCTACAATAACCCATTGGCGCACAGCCTTTCCTAAATAGAATACCCAGAACATAGACAAAAACAATCATTAAAATATTGTACCTGTATTTTAATGAAGGTTCATACCCTTGATATAGATAGCGGAGAGAGAGATACACATGTGTACCCATACGCGAATGCCTATACTGTAACGCTAAAGAATCCTATATACAATGTGACCAATATAACCCTCGTATCTGCTCGTATTCCGACGCCTCAATTGACGACATGCGCGACGAACAAGTCGTTCAGTGTTGATGGTGTGACTATTAGTCTCGACGAAACAAATTATTCAAATGGTACGATTCTCGCGAGTGATTTGGATGTCAAATTACAACCACCTATTTCAAATGTCGACTCCGTGGTCTTTGATACCGATACAGATGCACTGACGTTTTCAAATACAACGAGTGGTGGAAACTTTACGTTTGAGTTCTTTGATGGAACCCAAGGATACTCAAGTAATATAGCACTCACGACACCACACCAGGTGATGGGCTTTTCATCTCAGAATCAGTCGTCCTCAAACTATACGTTGACCTCGGGTGCCATCAATTTGGATGGACCAAATTCTCTCATTATGAAACTTACATCTGGGTCTGATGAATTCACAAAATCTGTGTATTCGACAACACCATTCTATACAGGACACATTCTTCTCAATGGCTCTGATGTTATAAACTATCACGGTGCAGATGACCCACTCAAGCATGAGTTTTATAGTGGACCACAAAAGTACATAAGTAATATACACATTGAGTTCTTCTATATGAGTCACGGGCGTCTCATTCCATATGATTTCAGACATCAGGATCACATTTTGAAATTTGAAATTACAGGGTCTACAGATAAATTGGAAAGTCTTCCCAAGGTTCCCATCCCCGAGGAGGAGGGGGTGGACGCGCCATCAATAAGCATCCCTGAGGGTGAAGTGAATGCTTATAAATGGAAAGAGTATCTTTCTATTGGTATAATTGTACTTGTGGGTATTATCCTGATGTCCCTGGTGCGACGAAAACCAAAACTTAGCGAGTAATCGCGAAGACTGGTTGCGCTGGCTTGGACACACGGGTCGAGATACCGGAGACGACCATGTAGACAGCAATGGACAACAAGGTGGTCAAGATCGCGGTGAGCGTGTACTGGGTACCACCGTTCTTTGGCACCTTGATGAGTTGTTGGATCACCCAGCGGACCAAGTCCATCCAGCTCATCGCCGCGGCGAAGCTGAAGCCCGCAACGATCGAGTTGAGGGATTGGGTTTCGAGTTCTTGGGTCACGAGGTTGACGGTCTTAAGAGCAGAGTCCATTGTGAGTTTTATATTATAGGTTTCGAAAATAATTTACTCTGGAAGTAGTTCCTCCCTTTCGACTAATTTTTTATACTTGGGTCGCCTGACAACTTGGGACCTGGCGAAGATTTGTTCCTCTTCATCGTCGGAATCTCCATCAGTGCTACTCCCTGAATCCTCGTCACCTGTAATTTTAAATGACTTATATTCTGAGAGTGTCCACCCCTCAGGCTCAGATGTACTCATTACTATTAATAGCATTTTTTAACATCTCTTCTACCGGGCTTTGGGGTATCCACGTCTCCCAACGGTCACACGCCTCATTCATTTGATTAAAAATGGGGTCTTGTCCTGTGTATCTCTCAAATGATGGACACTCCTCTGGGTCAACTTCTTCGAGGTCTTCTTCATCACTTGATTCTTCATCATATATTTCTGGGCATATTGAACCAATATTTTGTCCAACTGTATACATTGCACAATACTTGACGGCGTATTCAATATCCTCGCCAAGGACTGTATCACGCCCACACGCCTTTGCGTACTGCGCCGCAAGAATCATACTTCGTTCAATCACTGGGAGAAGGATACCCATAAGAGCATTCGCCTGAGACTCTTCATAGGCACCAGAACTTTCTCCAAATCCAGTCTTCATTTAATATTTTGTATCAAAAATAGTTGTAGCAATTCCCTCGCCCACACGGAGTGTGTTATAGCTCACAGCGTACACGCGAACTTGTCTTGGGTAATTCACACAAGGTGTGAGACTTAGGTTGAGAATTTGCTCCTTTATGAGACTGAAATTGACTTGTCCTGTGGGATACCACTTCTCTGGTTCTAGAGCAAAACTGTACGAATAGAATCGTCTGAGAAGTTGAGTCTTTGAGTGATGAATAGCCGCTTGAACAGCTTTGAGGAATATGACGTTCCCAGTGTCCCTTGTGATTATAGGTTGTCCATCCAAGTCAAGTGTGAGATAGTCTAGGTTTTCAAAGAGAATGTACTTGTTCCCTACTTCTTCCAATGTATTATCATAATCAAACGGTGTTATAAATTCACCTTCACCAAAACCTATGTCTCCCTGTCTTTGAATTACAAAGTAGAGTTCTTTCACGGGATTCACGAAATCAAGTTTGAATGTTGCATTTTGAACGGCTTGCGCAACATCAAATACATTTTGTTGTATTTGGGTGATGAGATAGTCTCTCTTTTCATTTTCAATTTTGAGTCGCTCACACGGGTCAAGGAATACAAGTTCGGCACACAATTGGAATTCCTTGATATTCAAAATAGTCGCTGGAACTTCATATGTTCCATCAGCTTTTACTATGAGATATTCATAGTCTCTCAACTTAATCTCAACTTCAATTTCTTGTTTCTTGATAGCACACAGGGGGACCGCGAGCTCTGGATTGTTGTAAAAGTACAATGGTAAATCCACAAAGAAGTCCTGGTCGGTTTGGGATTCTGTAACAAGAGAGGACACTATTTCTCTATCCGACACACGTGTAGAAATTGCCCGCTCTGGATACTTTCCAATCAGTTTTTCAAGCGCAAATTGTTTCGTTTGAGTCATATAGTGCTCTGAATATATCTGCAAGTAATCACCTGTGAGACGCTGAACAATTTTACCACCAATACTGAAATCAACATATTCTATCATTGCGTGACCAATAGATTCTATGTATCCAATTTGACTCCCAATGGCTGGAAGTTTCATTTTCACACTGAGCGTCTTGAGCAGGTCACCAGTATTTTGTGGAATCACAAACTTTACCTTCTTACCAAAGTCTGGGGCATTCTCTGGGTCGATATCAACATACTCAATTGAAAAGTTTGAATGCTTTTTAAAACTTTCTAAAAAGTGTGTGTAGTCGGGGTTCAGCGTGAAGAACCTATCTTGAGGTCCAGATGCTTCAAGCTGAATGCGACCAGCCATTACTATTATAACAATCTAAAATTTTAAACCTGCTAAACCACTCTCGACTCGGAGTATGTTATAATTCACGGCATACACACGAGTATTGTTATCATCCGTTGATGTGAGTGGGTCAATCTCAATTGTAAGTAATTTATGTGATATACGACTCATATTGACTTGGCCCGTTGGGTAGTGCACATCTGGTCGTAATGAAAAACTATACATTGCAAATTCTTGGGCTGGGGAGTTCACATAATGTTTGAGGGCTTGTTCGTGGACGAGAAATACGTTATTTCTATTGAATACAACTTCATTGTTAAAACGAAGTTCAACATTCTGTATCGTATTAAATTCAACTGGATAATTGTTTGAGACGGAGGACTCCGATTGGGAGACAAAGAAGAGTTCTTTGACTGGATGAGAAAAGTTCAACATCACAGACTTTTTAGTCTCCCCAGCCTTCATTACAAATTGAGACATCTGTAACTGTGTGATGATATAATCAATAGGTCTCGACATAAGAAAGCGTCTTTCGTCTTGAGTCAGAAACACAAACTCCGTATCCACTGAGAATTTACGAATAGTAGCTGTAATACCCGCTGGAGTTCCACCAGATATAAGTTGCGCGAGGGGTCTCGTTTTAATTCGAATCTCAACCAATTGTTTCGTAAGAGCACACGTTGGTATAGCCAAACTTGGGTTTCTATAGAAATAGAATGGAAGGTCCATAAAATATGTATATTCACCCTGATACGTGAGTGGTACCCCACCGTGACCATTTAAGAAATACAAAGTCTGTTGTGTATCATCATCTGTATTGTGGAGTTGTTGATGCATATAGATATATTCACCTGTGATTCTCTCAATCGTTTGACCACCTATGAGAAGTTCAGCATATTCTATGAGATGCGACATAATAGATGGCGACCAAAATGTGTTATTTAGACCGGGTGTATCCGGGGTTGGGTCATTGAGGGTCACTTTGAGTGTAAAATTCTTTACCAAATCCCCCTTATCATTGGGAATACGACATTCCAAAACATTTCCAAAATCTATCTGACCATCAAATTGACTTTCAACATAATCAATCGCAAATTTCGTATGTCTCTTAAAATTCATCAGGAAATATGAAAATTGTGGATCACCTGTGAGCCATTGGTCTTGAACGCCAGTGGCAGCAAGTCGTAATCGACCTGACATTCCTACTCTATGTGAGTAAAATTTTATGAAATAAAACGGGACACTACTTTAGAATGAATCTTCAACTGAGGAAATTCAAGCCTGAGACGATATCAGATGATAGAGTGTGTGTATTTATTGGTAAGCGGAATACCGGTAAATCGACATTGGTAAAGGATATCATGTACCACAAGAAACATCTTCCAGCTGGTATAGTTCTCTCAGGAACAGAGGAGGGGAACCATTTTTATTCCGAATTTATTCCAGACCTTTTTGTCTACGGTGACTACGATAGAGACGCTATAGAACGGGTGATGGCGAGACAACGGAAGTTGGTTGGTGAGGGTAAGGCGAATTGTGGGGCGTTCATGTTGCTTGATGATTGTATGTATGATAACAAATTCCTCAAGGACACATGCATCAGGCAGTGTTTTATGAATGGACGGCACTGGAAAATCTTTTTTATGTTGACGATGCAGTACTGTATGGATCTTCCACCAGCCCTCAGAGCAAATGTAGATTATGTGTTCCTTCTCAGAGAGAACATTCTCCAGAATAGAGAGAAATTGTACAAATCATTTTTTGGTATCTTCCCAAGCTTTGATATGTTTAACAAAGTGATGGATGCGTGCACGGAGAACTATGAGTGTCTCGTGTTAGACAATACTGTGAAATCTAACAGGATACAGGATTGTGTATTCTGGTACAAAGCATCTTTACGTAAAAACTTTAGAGTTGGTGGACCAGACTTGTGGAGACTCCACAATAAGATGTACAATCCCAAGCATATGCAACAGAAGGAGGATGATGCAAAGAAAGCAACACGAAAGACGGCGCTCAAAATTACAAAGACAAAATAACTGCGTCACTTACACATCTCAAAAACATACCTGTATAATAGATGGCGACTCAAGTGAATACCTTGAATCTTTCAGATAACGGTGATGGAATGGTTCCATTGAACGACAACCCAACGACAAGCTTCAAATCAGCGTTTTCGGAACCCGAAAAAAATATAAGTCAAAGTAAACAGACGATGGACTCTACCCCCATTCACGATATTATGATGGACCCACCAATGATGACCGATGAACCCAGAATGCAAGGCATGATGCCACAGATGACTGCCCCACAACCTCAGGGTGGTTACGTGGTTGCTGAGCCAAAGGCGAAGACGCCAGAAAGCAAGAATCCTTTCAACCTCACGGATGACCAAATGATTGCTCTCGTGGCGGGTGTCGCAGCGGCTCTCGCTGTCAGTAAGCCAGTGCAAGACAAGTTGGTGACCTCTATTCCCAAGTTCCTTAACGAACAGGGGAGTAGAAGTATGATTGGTTTGGCGTCGACGGGTTTGGTCGCGGCGGTTGCCTTCTACGTTGTGAAGGATTACATCGTCAAGCCCTGAGTGTTTGACTCCCAGCCCATATTGCTATAGATTGAATTATCAATACCTGTAAAATAGGTAATCAAAGCTCCTACAGTAAACGCTGTCATGAGCAAGGCACTCAACTTAAGTGTCTTGCTTCTGTCACTCCCGTACTCCTCGACCGCATCTTTCGTATCACCCCACACCTTGTTCATCATATATGTAATTATACACGCGATGATGCTCGTCGTCAGAAAGAAAAGACGGTCCACAGCGAGACGTGGAATACTCCCAACGACGAGACGAAACACATTTGGAATAATGAGCGTCATCAACGCCAAATTAAGAGTGTAATTGGTACTCATATGTGGAATCACAGTGATACCGTAAATCATCAGCCAATACACAATGACTGTGAGTACAACACGAAATGGTGTCTTCATATAAAGTACATCCAGATTATTTATCCTGAACGTGTTGACCACAAAACTTTGTTCGTTCTGGTATGGTTTCATATATACCCAATTGTACGCATATATCCCTCAATTCTATGTAGTTGTTCCAAAATTCTTCAGAATGGGAGTACTCATCCACAGTGCAATGGGCCAACTCGTGTATGAGTACGTGGAATATTTCGTTCACCTGTCCATCAAGGCACACCGCAATCTCACCACCCTTGTTCGTGTTGTACCCCACAGAATCACGCATACCTCGCACACCCGTGATTGGTATACACCGGGTCAACATCTTAAATTTGGGGTTCTGTGTCTCGGACAAATGGGTCCTGAGTGTACGATATTTTTCCTTGACTTCGATGAGTTCCTGGGGTTCTCGTGTGTGGTGGAGTATCCACAGGTTTATCAACACAAGTATAATGAATGCGATCATCTCTTATATACAAAGATAAATTTACTATAGAGTTCTGAAATTGGATTTCCCTCGAGACCTTCCCACAATTCTAAAGTGAATCCCAATTCCTCAAGATGCGTCACAAGAAGGTCTTTGTATGCTATGGGTTCAGACCTAGGTCCATCGGCGTAGAATGGGGTATCGACTAGGTGTACAAAGAGTTTCTCTCCGTAGCCCCCATTTCCGTGGGTCTTCATAAGAAAGAAGTTTCCCATCGCATCTTTGAGTGGTGTGTTGAATATAATCTTTTCAGAATCTGGGATGATACCAACTAATTTGGCCCCAGGTTTCATTCTCTTTCTAATCTCTTTGATGGAACTAAAAAATCTATCCCTCGTTTCAAATATGTAGTGAAGTGAAAAGTTGTAACACACAATATCAAACTTTCTATTTGGGCAGTTGAATATGTCACCCTCGTAGAAGTTTACACGCATATGCATATTCTTAGCCCGTGACCGAGCCTCCACGAGCGCACTTGGCTCCGGGTCACACATACTCATATTCGCACCACACTTGTGCCACTTTTGAAGATCACCACCAAACCCACAGCCAACATCTAATATTTGGTCACCCTCTCGAGTCACATATTGGATGAGGGCCCTCTTGGCGTCATTGTGGTTTCGGCGAATCTCTTCCATATGTCTTACACATTTCATTCTTTTAAGGTAACTTAAGTTGAATATGTTCACATCCAACTGGTGTCTTTGGGAGCCAATTGAAGAGATAATAATAGACGTGACCACTCCCCTCAAGAAATTTAATGGTCTCTAAATCGGAGCGACGTTGTCCCACATCAAGTGTATTAAATACATCGTACCCTTGATTTCTTGCAAGTATGAATGCATCGTTGTACACATCTCCAACGACATATAACGCATACGCTTGACGGACCGTATCCGTTCCATCCACACGGTCGTATGGAATATCATAGAAGGATATGAAGTCATCTGTATCATCACACACATATGAGTTGATGGGGAGTATCCAATGTTTGACCCATTCTTTGTCCACAACTGGGGCAATCTTAAAACCCTCAAAGTATTTGATTAATATTTTCGTCACCTTGGGAATGTCTCGGGTCACCATTCTTCTAAATTGTGAACTCCCGCGAACCTCAAAGTATTTTTCTTGTGGGCGATTCGTTCTGTAAAACCCAGTTTTTATGAGTCGTTTCACATTGAGAAAACGGTGCCAGTAGGTGGACTTTATGAGTGGTGTGGGTATACGAGTCGCTGCGGTGTACACAGCTTGCCAAATCCCTTGTGTGTTGGCGATTCGTTTGATTTCACTGATAAGGATGGGTGCGAATCCCTCACTTCGATGCTTGGGGTGTACACACAAGAAATTGATTTGTACCATATCGAGAATATCCTGTTCAACTCTCACCTTTAGGGGAACACTTGAAATGTAACCAATGAGGTCCCCAGTCTCATCGTGTCTAATGCCAATACCTGACCCATTGGACGCCCACAGTAGGGTCTCTTTGGAATAGGTAAGTCTGAAGGTTTCATCGGATACGTAGTGTTCCGCGAGAAGTGTGTGTGCATCGTCGAGACTTGGTGTATCCCACGAGAATCCATTGGGGAGTGGGTGTGGTTCAGTGATAATACGTCGTTCTTTCTCAATTTCACCGGGTGTTGTATCATCACGAGGCACGGGTTGTGTATCCCAAAATCCGTGCATTTATTACTTAAGTCACATAGCTTTTAAGCTGGCTTAAAGTTTTACATATAATTATACATATAATGTCTCTCGAACAAGATTACACCACCGTCCCTGGTCAACTCTACGCATGCCTCTCAGTCGTTGGACCAGAGGCTCCACAAAAGAATGATAAATTTGGTATCAAGATTCGTGGTGCGTTCGCAAGCCGTGATGAAGCTGCATCCCACGCCAAGCGTCTTCAAAAGGAGGACCCAACGTTTGATATCTATGTCGTCGATATGTACAAGTGGTTATTGATTCCACCGGACCCAACGAAGATTGAGGATGTGCACTACACGAATGAAAAGTTGGAAGAGATTATGCTTGGATACAAGGAGAACCAAGCGCAAGCGGCACGTTTGTTCCAAGAACGCAAGCAAGGTATGATGGATGCAAAGGTCAACTATACCCCAGGTGATGATAACTCTCGCTTCTACACCAAGCCCGATGAAGCTCCAATCTCTCACCCAGCCGAGGTTCTCGAGCGTCTCAAGAAGGAAAAGCCCGATACCCCAATGGAGGACCTTGTAAAGGAAGCGGACGCCATTGTTGCGGCTGAAGTTGAGGAACGCCGTAAGCAACGTGAAGCCCAAATGGATGCTGAGTCCTCAACGGACGCCAAAATTGAGGAGACCACCGAGGACGGTGAACCAGAAGTGTCCTCAGCATAATAAATAATCTTTAGTACTTTTAAACAGAATGTTAAATATAATCATCGCAGTCCTATTGACAAGCGCGGTCTTTATTTTGTTTTTTGAACAGAAATTGAATTTAAAAAACAAAAAAGAGGTGGAGGAGGATGTGAGTACATCCGCTGGTTTTATTGAAGATACGTACAGAGGACCATTTGTCGACCATTTCATTCCTCCTAGGTATGGGGACATTGGTTCATTTGTTGGGTACTCAGGTGTATCGGAGGATCACTGGTTGCATGGTTTTCCCCATGAAAAAGCCTAAAAGGAAAACAGCGAATGCGATAATCCAAGTCGATTTATCAATGCTCGCAAAATCAAACTTTTCCTGTTGAGGCATATAGTGTTGTTGTGGTGGATACAACATCTCCGGTGGATGAAAATATTCTTGTTTATCTTCATTCATCTCTTGTTGTAAAGGGTCGATTGATGGGTCATATTCAATTGGATTCCCTATATCAGTCTCCATTTTTTAATATAGCCCCTGTTTTTTTTAAGCGTCTTCTTCCTCACTTTCCTCATCGTCGTCAACAACAAAATCTTTGAGGCTCTCATCGTCCTCATCATCCTCGTCGCTCTCATCGTCTGAGTAATATTCATCTTCGGTGTCTATGTCTGAATCAATATCAGTGTCGTGTTCGTCCTCCGCGTAATCATCTTCAATCACAGTTTCGGTGGGTTTAAAGAGTTCTGGCTTCTTCACTTGACGTCCTGAGCGTGTTCTGGTATTCACCATTACAATACTAAAGGTACTATTGTTTAAGTGTCTTTTGGGGGTATAATATGTTCAAAACACTTGTTCCAAGTACGTGTGTTTTACTTTTGGGTTTATTCTTCCCATCCTTACATACTGGACACTTTTGAGCTATACAATTCTTCTGTATCGTGTACGACATATGTACATCTTCCCCGTGTTCACCCCTAATTCTCTCACAGTATCTAGATGTTGTGAGTGCGAGAAATGAGGTTTTGAGTTTTGAAATACTCACAACACGTACCCCACTACCCATCGTCATATGTTTCTGAATATAAGTCTCAAGATGGGGTTTCACCTCCGATTGTTTGATTTGGGGTGCCTCCTCAAACTTTTTGATGTCTGGACACCTTTGAATATCAGACTTCTTTGGGTACAACATATCCACAATTTGAGGTGAAAGGTGGTGTTTGCGACCACAAAAGTCCTTACAGAACCCATCTCGGCGTCCTCGTAGAGTCTCACACCTACAGAAACACTTTTGTAAAATCTCTCGACCACTGATGATAAACCAGACGTGATTAGAACTATGTGCACGTTTGAGGTTTTCACAATATTTCGATGTTGTAGAGACTAAATATGTATCTTTGTGTTTGAACATCTTTGTAATTGTGGCACCCCCTTGACCATCCATATTGTCTTGAACAAACCGCTCGACGAGACTCCTCAACGCCTCATCCTCCACTTCATCTCGAGTTTGGGCTGACGTAAACGACCCCTCCTTAATCGTTGCGGAGGGTGGTTCAATGGTCATATACTCCTCAGAATCTGTGCGTACAGAGGACATATTGAGAATATCTACATCTGGGTCTTGTCCAATTCTAAGGAGTGTACTCAAAGGTCCACACTTGTACACAAACACGGGGAGGTACGCAACCTGTACGACTTTACCCGTCCTTTTACAGGTCTCACACCCCTGGCCTGAGCACACCTCGTGTTTTGCAAGTTTATAGGACCACGGCATTCGGAGACCACTCCCCTTTGTCTTTCGCGTCAAACTTCCATACACGGAGGCGTCTATAATCTCATTCCAATCCATAGACCCCTTCGCCGTGGAGAGGACCACGAGTATATGTTCCCTGAGGGCGAGGGCTGAGGCTTGGTTCACAACGAACCCCGGCCAATTGAGGTGAATACCAGTCTTCGTGAGTGTACCAGACTTCTTTGGGGGTGAGACGGAGATGAGACACTCCTTACCCCCGTGACGCTTCACTTTATCACAAATGATTTTACATACATCTTGGATTTCCTCAATTGTGAGGGCGTGTTCATCTTTGTAATCGATATCCACAAAGAAGTTATAGGTTGGACTCTTCTGCTCGACGACGAACAGTTTTTCACCGGCGCGAACAGCCTCTATATACTTCTCGTGAAACTCATTCAATCTATCGAAAGGCACGGAAAGGACACCACCGTCCATGAGCACATGCGATAGATTGGTTGCATTGTTAAATTTCTCTCGGATGCACCAATTTTTAAACATACCTTTGTATTGCGTCTACCCTCTAAACCACCGTGTGAAGGATATATCTGGATACTCCTGTGTCTCCTCAAGTTCCTTCTTAATCGTGAGGAGTTCGTAGACGGTCTTCTCTTCATTCTCCGTGACCCACGCCTCAATCTCCTCCGGACAGAGGCCTCTATTCGTGTCGAGGAGTTCTCTAATCTGCATTAAAATGTAAGCCTTTGACTTCATTCTACTTTATAGAGAATGTTTTTCTATTGAGAGAAGTTACACACGAGTAAAATTCAGGATTCTTAATAATGTTATCAATAATAAGTTTCCATCGTTTGCGTGTATTGAACTCCTCGAGGGTATCAAAACTCATATAGTCATTCTCATCAAATGTCTTCTTTATCGGTAATTTTTGGAGCTTCTTGAGGTTCGTCTTTTGCTTCTCCTCGTAAAACTTTTTTATCATTGCTTGTTGGTCCTGTCGTGTGTAGTTCACGAAGAAGACGTACACATTATATTCAAGGTCCACGGTGGGACTCTCCTTTACTGTAAACTTAAACTCCGTATACTCACCATTCTTGAGGGCAACTACACCCCGAGTCTCTTCCTCAAGTTCCCTGAGGGCACACCTCAAGGGGTTAAAAATCTCCCGTCGTCTACACCCGCCTGTAACAAATATCCAATCCTTAAATCGTCGGTCCCTCACCGTGAGGAATTTGGGCTTTTCATCCACAAAACTGACCGGTATCGCTATAGCCTTGTATTTTTTCATTGCGCATTCGCAAGTTATAATAGCTCGATATGATTATTCCTCCTTCTTTTGTTCACTCACATCGACATCCTGCACGGGTTCTGGTTCGGGTTCCGGCTCTGGGGTGGGGGCGCTGAGGCGTTGGACGAGGTGGGCTGAGAAATTCTTAAGATTTTCAACATCCGCCTTCGCCTTGTTCATTTCACGGAAGAGGAAGATAACACCGGCAATCGCCACGATTGTGGCGATCATCGTAAGGGTTTCGCGATCCATTGGAATCATTATAGGTTACTCTCGCCCCTTCTTTTTAAGTAGAGGCAAATTGTACGGCTTGGTAATGCGTAGGCTCATCGGACTTATGAATCGAGGGTGTTGGGTGAACAACCAATTTTTCAAGCGTCCTGGATTTGGGGTCGTACGTCAATACAAAAACGATGGCGAGGAGGAATACTACGTTCCAAAGCATTGTGATTTAATAATTAGTTAGAATATAAAAGTCCACCCATACCGTTCTCAATGCGGAGGACATTGTAGTTCACGGCGTACACATCCTTATCCGAGTTCGCGGTATCGTTAATGATACGCGCGGAATCAAGGCGGGAGAAGTTGAGGGAACCCGTGGGCTGGAGCTTGGAGGCATCCAAGCAGAATGGGTAGAAGAACAACTTCGTACCCGTGGCGGAGCTCCCGTGGGAGGTGTGGTAGTAGAGTGGAATGCTGGTAAAGTTGGGGTTCGCAAACTTGTAATCCGCAACATCCGTACCGTTGATTTGGAGCTTGAGCTTGTTGCCCGCCGTGTCGACCATAGCGACCGCAGAGGCATCCGCCGCCGCCAAGTACTTGATGGGGTGGTTAAAGTTGAGCTCCTGGATTTTGGCGCCTGAGGCAATCGCCTTTTGGACTTGGGTCATAATCATATTTTGGGGTTGGGATGCGAAGACTTCACGCTCCTGGGTATCCAAGTACGCATAGTTGGCGTAGACATCCCACTTCTTGCTGGCGTCCGCGGCGGCGGAGCCCCACGTGATGCGGAGTTCCACGTCGTGGTACTGGAGGGAAATGAGGGGAAGGGCCGACTGCCAGTTCTCGCAGAAGGCAAAACGGAGGGGGTAGAACCGAGAACCAGATGCACCACCGAAGAGGTTACCACCCACAGACTTCGCGGTGGAGGTCGCGGAGAGGGTTGGGGCGATGAGGGTGGAGTAGGTGGAATCTTGTTCATCCACAACTTGACCACCCACGAGGAGTTCCACCTTGGAAATCATCGTTCGCCATTGAACATTACTAAATTCTTGGGTCGTGGAGCCATCGTTGGCGACCAAGTAGACATAGCCCAAAAGGTCCCCCTTACGTTCGAAGCGGACTGTGGACATGCCACCATTGGAGACATTCCCTTGAATCACCTGACGTTCAGTCGTTTGGGAGAAGTTCGTGTGACGTTTGTACGTAGAGCGGAAAAAGCTGACTTCAGGTTGACCGACGAGGTGCACGTCCTGAGCACCGACGGCGACGAGTTGAGCAATACCACCAGACATTTTATAGTATAGTGAGAGTTTATTTTTAAGCTTGGCAAAGTCTGAAAGACTTTACAAAGGTTAGATACGAGTACGAGTGACTGCGTCACTCAGGGCCTAACCACAGTGGTACGACGCTGCGATGTGCACTGCGTTCGCTTCATCTGTTTGGGTCCCGGAGGCGTCCACGCCTTCTCCGTGGTGCCCGAGGGGTCATCTTCCCATTGGAGTTACAACATTTAAAAGATAGGACCAAATACCTTTTAAATGAGTGAATGGATAGATTGTGTCGTTGAACACTCACGAAGAGAACTTGAACTTCTCGGTCTACACCAGGTGGGCCTGGACGATGTTGTCGTCGAATTCTTAAAGGACTTGCACACAAAGTTGGGAAATCAACCAGGGGCCATGAAAAGCATCACCAATTACGTTGAACAGCTCATCGATAAGAAACCGATCGCACCCATCACCGAGGCCGACTTTGACCAAGATGGTCGGTGTACACGCTATGAATACATATATAGAGCCTCGGATGGCCTATACTACAACGACCGTGCCGTTGTTTTTAAGAAGGGACTGGACACTCAATACGTGTATCAAGGTCAACATATGTCCAAGAGGGAAATAACACTCCCCTATATTCTACGCGAGGAGGTGGTCACACGTGATGTACACCACCCTGATGCCACCCTCTAGTTCACGAACCCCGTGTGAGTTGACACGCGTTTGTACCGTGTAGTAAGATTGAAGATTGGTCGTCACAGGTTCAATGGTCTGAACGATGTACTCTGCACGCTCGTCCGGTGTGAGGGCGGCGTACTGCTCCACACGAATCGATGTGTTTGAGGCTTCATTGTAAAAGTTCGTGTACCCAGGGGTGACGACGCGTTCAGTTTCCAAATTGGTGTACTCCGCCTCTGAAATGTTGGAATATGTGATGGTTTCAACAACTGAGATATTGGAATAGTGCGTGATTACGTTTGTGTACTCGGTGTGCACATTGGCATCGTAGACATCGGAACTCACGTTGGAGTAAACAATTACTGGTTCGTACCCTTCGATTTCAACGGGAGACGTATTACTGGTGTACACGGGTGTATACCCTCCCTGGGCGTCCGTGGCCAAGTTGGCGTATTCGCCAACTTGTACGTTCGTATAGACATTGACACCATCATAGACGACTACATTGGAGTAGTACGAAATGACATTCCCCACGTAGTGAGACACCGTATTTGATGTCCAATAGACATTCTCCGTGTACCCCAATTGTTCCGTTTCACTCGTCGTGATCACATTGGATTGGGTCACAGATACGATGTTTGAATAGTACGTTTCCGTCGTGGAGTTTGCAAATTCACACGAATCACAAATGGTCATCAAAGCGGGTTCACCCTTTGTGAAGTATCCTGAAATATTTGAATGGACGATACCATCACCCACCTGGAGAGGGCCATTTTCATTGGTGACCCACACATGTGTGATTTTCCAATTGAGTTCTTCTTCGTTCCACGTGTATCCATTTTCGTCATCTGGTTGGACTACTGGGGCCTGCCAGGTGAGGGTCTCATCAAGGGTCCATGATGGATAGGGTTGAGGTGGCGAGAAGTTTTCTTGTTCTGGGTGGTAGATGTATCCTTTACCACATTTACACTTTTCGGTCGCTATCCAAGTACCACCCAATTGATTCTCACACCAATTTTTACTGTGTGCTCGGATGTTCCGAACTACTTCATTGGTCTGAGGGTCTATTTCTGCAAAGTAGGGCATATTATATACTTATGTGAGATATCTTATTATGACAATCCCGTCGCCACCTGCACCACCAGGCAGACCGTTAGTACCGGAACCGGCACTTGAACCTCCACCACCACCACCAAGACCATCTGTTCCAGGTAAACCCAGTCGTGCTGTCGAACTATTACTCTGACCCCCTCCTTGACCTCCACCTCCTTGACCTCCCGCAGAACGACTAACACCACTATACCCCTGTCCACCACCACCACCACCACCTGCGTAGTATGTAGCTGTACCACTTATACTCGATTGTAAACCGTTTCCGCCGTTTCCACCTGTTGTGTTATCGCCCGATGTACCATTACCACCAACTGCACCGGCACCGCCTCCAGCACCACCACTACCTCTAGTCGTGGCACTCCCGCGTCCAGTTCCCCCGTTATTACCCTGACCACTCGTACCAGAACCACCTATGCCGCGATATCCTCCTCCACCACTCCCGCCATCATTCGGAGGATCACGCCCTCGACCACCACCAATGGCTGTCAGATTCAGTGCAGTTGAATTTACCCCAGAATTATTAGATGGACCACCCGAACCCACTACAATATTGTAATCACCAGCCACTAGTCCACTAACTGTTCCGGTAAGCATACCACCCGCACCACCACCACCACCACCACCACTAACGTCGTCACCAGAACCACCACCACCACCACCGGCGACGATGAGATACTCGACATCACCCGCGGAATACACCCTGAAGTCACCACTATCCGTAAATGTGTGAATCGTGTACCCGTCGACGTATGTCACCGTACCACCGGTGGCACTCATACCACCAACCACAATCCAATTGGTCCCGTCGTATACTTGTAATCTACCCAAAGTTGTGTTAAACCTTAACATACCAGTCTGTCCCGTTGGCTGTTGTGCCGTTGTACCGTATGGTATGATGATGCCATCCGTTGGGCCAGTACCGACAATACCATTGATGTACACCGACCCCCTCACATCCAACTGTGCCCTCGGCACCGTGCCCCCCAAACACAGGACCGTATCGGTGAGATTGATGCTCTTCCCGGTGCGTCCGAGGGCGTACTCCATGGCGACCTCTTCGGCCGTGAGGGCGACGTTCCAGAGTTTGAAGTTGGAGATTTGGCCAGTGAAGTATCTCAAAAAGTCTGTAGATGTACCAAAATATATTTGATTTCCGGTTAAATTGAAATTTTGGGGATCGGTACCAGTTGTTTGTGTTGTTTCCAAAACACCATTTATGTATACATCACATGTATCTACCGACCATGTACTAGTACCCCCATTAAAAACACCCACAAAATGATACCATGTATTGTTTGTTATGGTGTGTGTAGTTTCAATTCTATGATTAAATATATCAAACACGATATCACCACTTGGATCTATTAATAATCCTGACATTTCTCCCGTATCACTTGTTCCTATCGTGAATATCCATGTATATTGACTTAAACTGGCAGTTCTTTTGAACCAGCCAGATATAGTATGCGCCGGAGTACCAGTGCCTAGGTTTTGTGTACCGGCTAAATAACCATTCACCCCATCAAACGTCAACGCCCGGTCCGTGGAGGAGTAGGCCGCCCCATTGTACAATGTGGCGTGATTTCCGTTCCCCGAAATGTCCACCACCGTATCACCCGAGACCACCGAATCCACCGTGGTATCGTAGTGGACCACCAAGGACTCCGCCCGTGGAGTCTCCGCCCCGGCGGGGTGTCCGGAGACCCGTGGGAGGGTCAGAGCCTTACCCAAGGTCAGGTGTCCGTCCTCGAGGGCTGATGGGGCGGGGGTGCCGAAGAACTTGAGTTCACCAAGCGCTGTGAAAGTATTCTGACCCTCTAGTTTTGTTATTTGAAATGTATACATACTATAAGCTTTGGTTGCGTTTATTTCATGATGTACACCATATGTAAGTACATCAGATACAGAAACGTCCTCAAACGTGTAAACAATTTCGTATGTACCACCCCCGTCATTTGAACCATACACTATACCACTCGTGGCATGTTCGTGGTCTCTATTTAATCTTATGAAAGAAACCATCTTTTTCAATAAAATCTTATAAGGTAAGCTCAATTGAATCCATGAACCGTATGTACCTTCAAATAATACAGCTGCACCACCAGATGTTACCGGAAATGAACTTGGTGATGCATCATCGTATGAAGCACCTTGTGAAACCCATTGGTTCGTGGTTGTATTATTTGGAATGACTTTATCAAATGCTTTATATGCTGGATAATCGCCGGTAGCGTATATAGGCGAAGAACTCGCCCGAAACACCCCATGTCCCTCCATGTAGGTCTCGTGCCCAGTCATCGCCTTCGGTGGATACTCCTGCAACCCATCTGCCCCGGCGACCTCGAACCTGGACGTCGGGTTGGGCACCCCCACCCCCAAGTTGCCCTTGTGGAGGGCCACCAAGTTTTGGCGGTGCCCAAAGCGTTCCGCATCGTACTCGTAGAGTTCCCGGACCTGGTCGGCGTTGAGGACCTTCCCAAAGAGGCGGAAATTGGCGATTTGGCCGTTGAATGAAGGATTAGAAGAATTGATGGCTTTCGCGACGAAGAAAGATGAAGAAGCAGTAAGAGTAAGTGGAGTTGTATCAGTGGTCCCTGTTGCTGCGAGAATGCCGTTTATGTATAATTTTGCATTAGACCAACCACCCCCAGAATACGTTGCCGTTACGTGGTACCAAACGCCCGTATTTATAGACGTATTTTTTTCTGCAATGGCACCAAGATCGTTATACGCTATGCGTTCGCCGTTGACTCTCATAAATAAACCGTTATTTGCGGATGTCGAACCGGTACAAAATAAAGTATGAGAGTCCTCACTCGCTGTAAAACTATCCGCCTTGAACCACAAACTTATAGAGTGCACCCAATCCCCTGCCGGATTACTCAACGTCCCACTAATGTAATCCCCACTCCCATCGAAGACCCACGCGTTATATTCGGCGTCGAACCCGTTGTTGCCGGTGATGGTCCCCGTCACCCCCGAGCCGGAGAGGTCATAGACTTTGGTCGAGTCCGCAAAACTGTACGAGTTGGGGTCCCGAGCCTCGTAGTAGACGGCGAGCTGTTGCTGCCCGGGTGTGTTGGGGATGCTCTTGTGCACGATGTCGACGCTCTCGTCGCCTTCTTCGGTGCCGTAGTATTCGAGTTCGCGAATAGACACGGCGTCAGCACCAGATGGAAAGATAGATGTTACCTGAAAGGTGAGGTATTTGTATTTATAATCGCCACTGTCGAGACTGATGTGTTTATATTCGGAGTCACCCCCAGTATGAGAACTATACGAAAATGAACCTATTTGCGTCCACGTTGAATTGTCATTCGAACCATAGATGTATCCAGATTTTGGAGCTCTGGGACTCGAATGATCTGCGGGTCTGTGATATAATCTCACGTAAACCGGTTTAATAGCCTTTGGTAATTCTAACGTGACATATGAACCGTTTTCACCATTGAGAGAATCTTCTGATGTTGCGATACCAGTCGTCTCGTTGTACGTATCTGGACTTCCTTCGGAAATCCAATTTAGATCACTAAGTATTTCATTATCGAAAACGTGTTCTGCGTTGTAGTTCCCGGAACTATCAAAGCGACTACTCGCAGTCGCCGTGTACCCCGCCGTGGTCGCCGCCGTCATCGCCACCTCCGGATACTTGGTCAACGGCCTATCGTGCTTGGGGAACTCCGTGACGACATCCGACCCCGCGAACACTTGGGACCCCTTGGCGAGGCCGAGACCCCCATCGACCGTCAACTTGGCCGTTGTCGCCGACGTCCCCACACCCAAGGTGGATTCGAAGAGTTGGAGTTCGTTGATACCGACACCATCATATGACGGTGTCCCAAATGTACTTGTTACAGCCAATCTATAGTACGTATAGGGTGTCGTACTTTGGACGTTGACCCGTGTGGGTTGATAATCCGCGTATGTGAGGTCACTGTACGCGACCAACTTTGTCCACGTGACTCCATCGTTCGAACCGTACATATAGCCAGATTTGGGTGTTTCGGCTCCTCGGTTGCCAGAGGTATCCCGTCTCAGTATATTGAAATACGAGAGTTGAATAGCTCGTGGGAGTTGAATCTGAAGCCACTCGTGTGCAAACGTGTCGTCACCCGTGGTTCGACTGATTTGGG
>Ga0255752_10000908_pt1 | contig 35805 bp, 36 predicted proteins | sample 011ome_25_FD_179952 | JGI IMG/M metagenome (GOLD analysis project Ga0255752, IMG submission 179952) | Coastal salt marsh microbial communities from the Groves Creek Marsh, Skidaway Island, Georgia - 011512CT metaG (version 2) | ecosystem: Environmental > Aquatic > Marine > Intertidal zone >... | reverse complement strand
TCACCTTTTTTGGCAAATATTCTTGAGGTATCATCTGATTTTCTACCTTGCGTAGACACAATTTCTCCTTGATTAAGAAATGAGTCAGTAACAGAAATAGATTGGTTTAACAGGCCTCCTGGATTATTTCTTAAATCAAGAATTAAGCCCTGAAATTTATCGCCTAATTCTTTTTTTATTTCTTTAACAGATTTTTCCATTCCAGATGTTGTTGTGTCAGAAAAAGTTGTTAAACGCACATAACCAATATTATTAATAATTTCATGTTTAACTGACCTTATTTTTATAATATCCCTAATGATTTCAATCTCAAAAGGATCTTTGTCTTCGCGAACAACTGTTATGGTGACCTTACTCTTTACAGGCCCCCTCAGTTTTGATACTGCTTCGTTGATTGTAAGACCTTTAATAGATTCTCCATCAATACCTATTATTAAATCTCCAGATTTCATTCCAGCATTTGCCGCTGGTGTATCATCTATAGGGGATACAACTTTAACAAAACCGTCCTCCATAGTAATTTCTATACCTAAACCTCCAAAAGCTCCCTTTGTTTTTACCTGCATATCTTTATATGACTCAGGACTTAAATATGAGGAATGTGGATCTAAGGATTGAAGCATACCTGAAATAGCAGATTCTATAAGTTCTTTATCTGTGATTTCTTCTACATATTGCTCTTGTACTCTTTGAAACACATCTCCAAAAAGGTTGAGTTGTTTATAAGTTTCTTGACGGTTATTTTGAGCTTTTACCTCAATCATTGAAAAATAAAGAAAGTTCAAAAAAAATAATAAAATTATAAAAAAGCTATTATTTTTATTTAATATTATTTTAAGCATTTAAATAAATCCTAAGTTTATTAACTTTCTATATTCAATAATTATAGAAGATAATTAGAGTAGTAACTATATAAAAATTATCTTTTTAATAATGATTGACCATTCATAGAACTAGGTAGTTTTATAGACATAAGTTCTAGTATTGTTGGGGCAATATCCGCAAGTTTTCCATTTTTTAATTTAAAATTATTTTTTGAAGAAATCAGAATTAGAGGAACTTTATTACATGTATGTGATGTATGTGGCATTTTAGTTTCTATATCAATCATGGTTTCACTATTGCCGTGATCAGCAGTAAGTAACATTATCCCATTATATTGATCTAAAACTTTTTTTACATTTCCTATTGATTTGTCAACAGTTTCAACAGCATGTATTGTTGCTTTTAAATCACCTGTGTGTCCAACCATATCTGGGTTTGCAAAGTTAACAATAATTAGATCATGTTTTTGGTTTTTAATGGCATTTATTAATTCAGCTTCTATAAGGTCTGCTGACATCTCTGGTTTTAAGTCATAAGTAGCAACCTTTGGTGATGGTACCATTATTCTTTTTTCCCCAGGATAGACAGTTTCTTTTCCGCCATTAAAAAAAAATGTAACGTGAGGATATTTTTCTGTTTCTGCTAATCTTAGTTGTTTTAGATTTGCGTTAGAAATAATTTCTCCTAGTGTGTTCTCGATTTCTTCATTCTTAAAAATACTTTCCATAAACTTTGAAATTTCGGTAGAGTATTCTGTCATTCCAAGATTGTTTAATAAAATAGGTGTATTAACATCTTTTGAAAATTTATTAAAACTAGAGTCTATAAATGGCATTAGCAACTCTCTTACCCTATCTGCTCTGAAGTTAATCATGATAAGGCTGTCACCTTCATTTATCCCTTTATAATCTCCTATAACTGTTGGTGAAATAAATTCGTCAGTTTCGTTGTTTTCATAAGCTTTTCTTATAGCAGTAGTAACATCAGCTTCTTTTCTTTTATGTTTCCCATAAGCTATTAAATCAAAAGATTTTTTTACTCTATCCCATCTATTATCTCTATCCATAGAAAAGTATCTTCCAATTAGAGTTACTATTTTCACTGACTTTGGAAGTGAAGATTCAAATTCTTTAATCAAGTGTCCTAATTGTTTAGGAGAGCAATCTCTACCATCTGAAAAAATATGTAATACTATTTTTAAATTATTTTCATTTAATAACCTTGCCATTCCAATTATGTGATTATAGTGAGAGTGAACACCTCCATCACTGCATAAACCAAGTAAATGAACTGTTTTATTTTTATTATGTTTAGATAGAAAATTTTGAAAGTTTTTGTTTGTTCTTATTTTGTTATCTAAAAAAGCTTTGTTTATTTTAGGTAGAGTTTGAAGAACAACTCTTCCAGATCCTAGGTTCATATGACCTACTTCAGAGTTTCCAACTTGATCATTTGGTAAACCAACTGCTTCCCCTGAAGCGTCCAAGGTTGAGTAAGGGTAATGTTTCGACAAGTAATCAAAATTAGGCGTTTGAGCAACTTCTACAGCATTATAATCTGATTTTTGGTCTAGACCCCAGCCATCCATGATACACAAAACTAGAGGCTTACTTTTTGTTTCATTCATAAGTTAAACTTTCAAATTATCTTCTATTTATGATAAGGATGACCTTGAATAATAGTTTCTATTCTATAAATTTGTTCTGCAATCATCATCTTTACCATCTGATGAGGCCAAGTTAGTTTTCCGAATGCTAAAATTTTAGTGGCTCTTTTTTTAATTTCGTCACCATTTCCAAATGCTCCACCAATAGCAAAATTTATATATGATATATTATTATCTCTCCAACTAAGAATTATTTTAGCTAATTCGAGACTAGTTAGATTTTCTCCTTGTTCATCTAATAATACTAGTTTTCCATTTGGGGGAGTTGAGTTAATTAATTTTAATCCTTCTTCTTCAATTTTTTTTTGTTCATTGTTAAATTTTACTTCATATTGTTTTATCTGAATATTTTTTATTCTTTTTAAATATTTATCTGTGATTAGATCTTCATGTTGATTTTTCGTTTTGCCAATAGCTGAAATGATATATTTCATTTTTTAGCTTTTGATTACATCAGGTGTAATTTCTTCAAGACTTTTTTCCCACATTTTTTCTAAACTATAAAAATCCCTTACTTCAGGACGAAAAATATGAATCAATATATCGTTTGCGTCTATCAACACCCAATCACCATTTGACATACCTTCTGGTGAAGGGGTTCTAATACCTACTTCTTTGTATTTTTTAATTAAATTATTTGCCATAGCAGTCACTTGCCTCACAGTATTCCCACTAGCCACTATCATATAATCTGCAATACTACTTCTTCCAACAAGGTCAATGCTGACAATGTCGATACCTTTATCATCTTCTAGTGATTTTAAGGTAAACTTTAATAATTGTTTAGAGGATAAAGCCTTTGGTTTTTTCATTTAATATCATTCCATTATATTTAGTTATTATTTTTACGTAATTCTGTAGAAGAGATAGCTAATAATTTATTTTTAATAAAAACCCATATAGGTTTGTTGTAATTAAATATAAATTTACTTTTTGATGTCTTAAGTCTTGTGCCTAGGAGCCTTGTATTCTGAGCATTTACAAAAGAGCTAGAAAATCCTGGTCGAGAAATAACCGCAATATATATTCTTTTAACAATTAATTCTGGATATAGCCATTTATTAAAATTATCTAAAATATCACTGCCCATCAACCACACAAATTTAGTTTTTTGTGTTTTACTATTTAAAAAACCAACTGTTTGATAAGAGGCATAAAGCTTATTTTTTTCTTCTAAATCCAAAACTTTTATATACGAAATTTTTTCTGTTATTAGCCTAGCATAACTTAATCTTTTGTCAAAACTCTCCATTTCGAAGGTAGACTTAAGTCTGTTTTGAGGAGCGACAATCCACCAAATTTCATCTAAACCAAGATGTTTTTTTGCTGTATTGCTAATATGAAGATGTCCTGCATGAGCTGGATTGAAAGATCCGCCAAGAATACCAATTTTTCTATTTCTATTAAAGGAGTAACATTTAGGTATATTATTTTTAAATATAACTTTGAAATTATTAATCACGTATCTGATCATTTCCTCTAACAATATATTTAAAACTAGTTAATTGAGCGGCGCCTACAGGTCCACGTGCATGAATTCTACCAGTGGAAATACCAATTTCTGCTCCCATTCCAAACTCACCACCATCAGCAAATTGAGTAGATGCATTATGCATAACTATGGCACTATCAACGTTAGATAAAAAGGTTTCTGCCGTGATATTATTTTCTGTAATGATAGATTCGGTATGACTAGATGAATATTTGTTTATATGATTAATTGCATCTTTTATCCCATTAACTATTTTTATAGATAAGATGGAATCAAGATATTCGGTATGCCAGTCTATTTCAGTAGCGAGTTCAACTGAATTAACAATTTTTTTTACTTCACTGTCCCCTTTAATATGACACCCTTCGTTAATTAATTTATTAACAATAACTGGAACTAATTTTTGACTAATTTCTTGATCAATTAATAGTGTTTCTAAGGCGCCACATATTCCAGTTCTTCTCATTTTCGAATTAACAATAATTTTAACTGCCTTATCAATATCTGCATCTTTATCTACATATAAATGACAGATACCCTCAAGGTGTGCAAACACGGGTACCCTTGCTTCATTTTGCACTTTTTCAACAAGAGATTTTCCTCCTCTTGGAATTATAACGTCAATTTCACCTGTTGACCTTAACATAGCAGTAACTATGTCTCTGTCAGTATTTTCAATTATTTGAACGGCCTCTGGAGGTAAATCAGCTTCCCTCAATCCATCTTGAAGACACTTAGCTAGTATTATAGAAGAATGTATAGAATCTGATCCTCCTCGAAGAATAACAGAGTTTCCGGACTTTATACATAAACTACCAGCATCTATAGTCACGTTTGGTCTAGATTCGTAGATAATACCTATCACTCCAAGTGGAACCGAAACACGAGAAATATCTAATCCATTTGGTCTTTTCCATCTTGTCAACTCGACACCCAGGGGATCATCTATTTCAGCAATTTGTTTTAAACCATTAATAATATCTTGAATTCTTTTATCATTTAAGAAAAGTCTATCCAAAAAAGCTTCGCTAACATTTTTCTCTTTTGCATTTTCTATATCAATTTTGTTGGCATATAATATTGCAGATTTATTGCTCTCAATAAATTTTGAGGTATTTAAAATAGCCAAATTTCTTTTTTTAGTATTACTTATGGAAATTGTATTAAAAGCTTTTTTTGACTTCTGATTTATTTTTCTTATGTATTCTTGACTATTATTAATCATTTTTTATCTCTTATTTTTTCTCAAGTACCAAATCGTCTCTGTGAACCACTTCATCTTTACCCCTATATCCTAAAATGGTTTCAATATTTTCACTTTTAGAACCTTTAATTAATTCAACCTCTGAATTATTGAAGTGAGTCAATCCAGTACCGATAAAAGTTTTACTTTGGTCTACAATTTTGATTAGATCACCCTTCTCATAATCACCTTCGGTACTTAAAATACCTGCTGGTAAAATAGAATATCCCTTTTTTATAGCTTTAGTTGCTCCATCATCAATAGTAATTTTACCTTTTACTTGAAGAGCACCAGATATCCATTGTTTCCTTAAATTAAGTGGGTTGTCTTTGGCTTTAAACCAACTAAACACTGTATGAATGTCTTGTAATTTTAAAAGGGGATTATTTAAGCGTCCATCACAAATAATCATATGACACCCAGCATTCATAGATATTTTAGCAGCCTCAATTTTAGTTATCATACCACCCGAAGAAATTTTACTATGTGCTGGTCCAGCCATAGCTTCTATTTCCCTTGAAATTTCTGTAATTTCACCAATAAGAGTAGAGTTTTTATTTTTATTTGGATCAGAGGAGTACAGGCCATTAATGTCTGAAAGCAATATAAGTAGATCTGCACTACACATTTGTGCAACACGAGCTGCAAGTCTATCATTGTCACCAAATTTTATTTCTTCTGTAGAAACCGTATCGTTCTCATTTATCACAGGTATAACACCAAGCTCAAGGAGCTTTATTAGTGTTGCTCTTGCGTTTAAGTGTTTTCGTCTAGTTTCAGTATCGTCTGGAGCAAGTAATATTTGTGCTACATTTAGGCCATGTTCTTGCATAACCTCTTTCCAAGCATGAGCTAAACTTATTTGGCCAGTAGCTGCGGCAGCTTGTTTTTCATCAAGTGTTAGATTACTATTTAATTCTAATTGTTTTTTTCCAAGAGCAATAGAACCAGAAGAAACAACTACAACTTCTTTTTTTAACTTGATAAGATCACATATATCTAAAGCAAGTGATTCTAACCATTTGTTTTTAAGAGCACCTTTATTTTTATCAATTAAAAGAGCAGATCCAATCTTAATAACTATTCTGTTAGATTTTTGAATGAGATTATTTTTTTTCATAATTATAATTTATGGAGACCATGAAACATTTTTGTGTTGAGTATTATCATCTTCTGCTTCTAACATTGAAACAATAAGATCTTGAGTTTCTCTGATTAAATTTGTTATTTTTTCTCCCGAAACGGCAGAAATACAAATAACTTTGTTTACATTAATTTTTTTAAGTTTTTTCTTAGCGGTTTCAATTACATCTTTTTCTACAGCATCAACCTTATTTAAAACAACAATTTGTTTCTTTTTAGATAAGTTTTTGTCATAGGCACTTATTTCATTTATTATTGTTGTATAATCATCAACTATATTTTTGCTAGTTATATCTATTAGATGAATTAGTCCTTTGCAACGCTCAACATGACCAAGAAACCTATGTCCTAACCCTTGTCCTTCATGAGCACCTTTAATCAAACCTGGAATATCTGCAACCACAAACTCTTTATTATCTTGATTCACAACACCTAAGTTAGGATGTAATGTTGTAAAAGGGTAATCTGCTATTTTAGGCTTTGCTGCTGTAATCCTAGAAAGTAAAGTGCTTTTACCAGCATTCGGCAGCCCCACTAAACCTATATCAGCTATAAGTTTCAATCTTAGCCAGATCCATTTTTCTTCTAAAGGTCCTCCTGGTTGAGATTTTCTAGGAGCTTGGTTTGTAGATGTTTTAAAAAAAGCATTACCTTTACCTCCTTCTCCTCCTTTTGCAAGCGTAACTCTTTGACCAATTTTAGTCATGTCTGCTAAGATAAAATTGTTTGTTTCATCTAATACTTGAGTACCAAGAGGTAGACGAAGAATTAAATCTTTTCCGCTTATACCACTTCTATCCCTACCTTTGCCACCTTCACCTGGCCTAGCTTTAAAATGTTGTTGGTAACGAAAATCAATAAGTGTATTCAGTCCGTCTGTACATTCTGCAATTATATCACCACCACGGCCACCATTTCCACCGTCAGGTCCTCCAAAAGGAACATGTGCTTCTCTTCTAAAAGAAATAGATCCTGATCCACCGTGACCACTAGCAATATATATTTTGGCTTGATCCAAAAATTTCATAATAAAAATCTATTATATACTAATAAATATGAAAAGAATTTTTAGATATGAAGGATTTAATTTTAAAAATTCTAAAAAAGATTAGTCGAACTATTCAGCTGCTTGTTTTGCTGGCTCAACTGACACAAACATTTTTTTATTTTTTTGCTCTTTAAACTTAACATGACCTTCAACTAAAGAGAAAATTGTATGATCTTTCCCCATACCTACATTCAAGCCAGGGTGATATTTCGTTCCTCTTTGTCTAATAATTATATTTCCAGGAACGACTGCCTCACTGCCAAATTTTTTAACACCGAGCCTTCTTCCAGCTGAATCTCTTCCGTTTCTTGAGCTACCACCAGCTTTTTTATGTGCCATCTATAAATCCTTTACTTATCTTTAGTAGTTGATTTTTTTGGTTTAGCGTCTGCCTTAGTCTTATTTTCAACTTTACTCTTTGTAGCGGTTGATTTAGTTTTAGTATCGACTTTAGCTTTTGCAGTAGTTGATTTAGCTTTTGTTTCTACTTTAGTCTTTGTGGTAGTTGACTCAGCTTTTTTCTCAACTTTAGCCTTAGTGCCTGATGTTTTACTTTTTGCTTCAACGGCTTTAGCTTTAGATTCAGTTGTCTTGGCTACAGCTTTTTTGGGTGTTAGTTTGAGGCCACCAGTTTCTGCAATGTCAACAATTTTCAAAAGAGTTAAGTCTTGCTTATGACCTTGTTTTCTACGACTATTTTTTCTTCTTCTTTTATAGATCATAGTAATCTTTGGTCCACGTGTTTGTCTAACAACCTGGGCCATTACTGCCGCATCATTAACTAAAGGGTTACCAACTGTAACATTTTTCCCTTCACCTAACATTAAGACATCTCCAAGAACTACTTGGTCACCATCATTAGCATTTAGTTTTTCAACTAAAACTACGTCATTTTTTTCAACGCGATATTGTTTTCCACCGGTTTTAACTACTGCATACATTTTACTATTCCGATAATTAAATTATATCAATTTTACAATAAGTTATAATACTTACAAACTTTAGAATAAATTGTTCTCGGAATATAGCTTGCCATAACAATCTGTCAAGGATTTTAGATAAATACTTAGGTCAGAAAATAATTTTGAGTTTATTTATTTTCTAGTAATAATAATGGGTCCAAACGTTGATCAAACCAATTAACTCTCCAATCCAAGTGAGGACCTGTAGATCTACCAGTAGAACCTACCTCACCAATTTTTTGATTTTTTAAAATTTTATCTCCGACTTTAACGTTAATTGAAGAAAGATGAGAATAAACTGAGGTAAGACCATGTCCATGGTCTAACATTATTGTGCCCCCGGTATAGTATAAATCTTTTTCAGCCATCCTAACAATTGATTCTGTAGGAGCAACAACTGTAGCTCCCTTTTTTGCTGCTATATCAATTCCATAGTGAGGGCGCTTTGGTTTACCATTTAATATTCTTTGACTTCCAAATACTCCTGAAATTACTCCTTTAGTGGGCCAACTAAATTTTTGAAATACAAAGTCTACATTGCTATTTAGATTTCTTACTTCTTTTATAGACTTGTTTTCTCTAATAATTCGCTCGTAGAAAGATTTAGGGGGTGTTACCATTTTCTTTCGGAGGCCATTTATTTTTTGTGTTTTATAAATTCTTTTTTTTATTTTAAATGATTTTGTAATTAATTTATTATTAATTTCTAGAGTTAAATATGCATTTGCAGGATGATCTCTTCCAAAACCTATTACAAATTCACCATTTGAAGTTTTTCTTAATATTTTATCCTTAAACTTTATAGTTATATTCTTATTAGTTTGACCCTTAACTAAACCACCTTGAATAAAATCACCCTCTAAATTTATCATTAAATCATCATGATTTAATGATAAATTTTCTTTCGCAAAGCATATGGAAAAATTAAGGGTTAAAAAAATAAATATAATTTTACAACCAACAATTTTTATTAAATTTCTAATCAAATTTTATCTTTTTACCTCAGGTATAAGTCCTTTAGGAGCAAATCTAAGTGTTAATAATAATATCAATCCCATAAACATAAGCCTAATGTGTGCAGCATTTTCTAATAAATGTGTTTTTACTACATTTGCGTCGGAAATATGTGAAGTGATTTGAGATATAAACCATAAGCCAAGGGGTTCTGCTTGGACCCAGAAAAACCAAATTAAAAATCCTCCTATGATTGATCCAAAATTATTCCCAGATCCACCTACTATTACCATTATCCATATTAAAAAAGTGTATCTTAAAGGTTGATATGACACTGGGGTAAATTGACCATCAAGAGTTGTTAACATTGCTCCGGCGATACCTATTATAGCTGAACCAATTATAAAAACCTGCAAGTGTCTTCGTTTTATATTCTTTCCCATGGCATTTGCAGAAACTTCATTGTCTCTGATTGCTCTCATCATTCGACCCCATGGTGATTTAACGGCGATTTCAAGTAAATATAAAACTATTAGTAAAACCAGACAAAACCATATTGAGTAAGATAATTTAACTATTATTGAAGAAAGTTCGGGTATTGGAATATCCAAAATTTTTGAAGTTTGTAAAATCCACTCTTTTGATTGTAATTCTATTTCATAGGGAACAGGTCTTGGAAGTCCATTAACGTTTTTAACACCCCTAGATAACCAATCCTCATTCTTTAAGATGTAAATAATAATTTCAGATATACCGAGAGTTGCAATTGCTAAATAATCTGATCTCAAGCCTAGTGATATTTTACCAATTATATAGGCAGAAAAAGCTGCTAATAAACCTCCAACAGGCCAAGAAATTAAGACTGGTAGATTAAATCCACCCAAATAACCTGTTTTCGCTGGTTCAATAGCTTCTATTTTTTCAATAGGAACATCAACTAAAAGGCGCATAAAAAAATAACCAGAAATTATAATTAAAAAAGAAACCATATATTTAATTTTTTTATTAAATTGGCTCTTTTTAAATATGATTATTGATAGGAAAATAGACAAAATAAATATACCTAGACCTATAATGATTGAAAAACCACCAGTATCCCAAGCATTTTGAGTGGGAGGCATAGAAATAATAATATTTGCTAGGCCACCTAAGGCAGCAAAACCCATCACACCAAAGTTAACAATTCCTGCATTACCCCATTGAATATTAATTCCTAGTGACATTATAGAGGATATTAAACATAGGTTAAAAATAGTTAATGCCACATTCCAACTCTGGATAATACCAACAGCAAATAATGTGATAGCCATCATAATATAAAGAATTTTTATTCGAGATAAGTTGGTCATATTTTGAACTCTAAATAACTTTACCTTTATAAATACCTGTTGGTTTTATTAACAAAACTAATACTAATATAATGAAAGAAATAGCTATTTTGTAATCTGTAGATAATATTTGTAACAACCCTTCGGGAACCATAAAGCTTGGTAGAAAGTAGAAAAATATTTTTTTATACGCAAATGTTATTATGAGTTCAGAAAAAGCTATCACAAATCCACCAATGATTGCGCCCACAGGATTTCCTACTCCACCTACAATTGCAGCAGAAAAAATTGGTAATACTAAATGGAGATATGTAAAGGGTTTATAGCTCTTATCAAGTCCATACAAGGTTCCAGCAACGCACGCTAAAGTTCCTGTTATTACCCAAGTGATTAAAACAACTTTTTCAGGATTAATACCTGATAGTAAGGCTAAATCTTTATTATCTGAATAAGCCCTCATAGATTTCCCAGTTTTTGTTTTATTTAAAAACCAAAAGAGTAAAATTACTAACAAAACAGTTATAAGTATAGTAATCCCTTGTGTGGTTTTTAGAGTTAATCCTTCATTCAACCCTGTGAAGTTTTTAAATGTCTTAGCTTTAAAAACAAACCTTTCACCATCAAAAAAATTTTTGTCGCCAGGGCCTACAATGAATCTTATTAATCCACCTGTAAAAAACATCACTCCGATAGATACTATTAAATTAATGACACTTTTGGAATTTTGCTGTCGATAAAATTTAAAAATTAATTTGTCAACTATAAGACAATAAAAAATTGTAAATATGATTGCTATTGGTAAAACTAATATTGCTGTAGGCAAAGGATATAGATTTATTTCCAAACTTATAAATAACCAACATAAAAGAATTGAACTCATAGCCCCGAATGACATAAACTCACCATGAGCAAAATTTGAAAATCTAAGAACACTATAAACAATAGTTATGCCTAGTGCTCCAAGTGCTAATTGGCTCCCATAAGTCAAACCTGGTATGACTATATAATTAGAAATCAATGTTATTCCATTAAGAAAATCTATAATAATTCACCCTCCTAAAAAGGCCTGACGGACTTGCTTGTTTTTTAAAAGTGAATTTCCATTGTCTGTGAAAAGGTTTTTTCCTTGGTTCAAGACAAAACCTAGATTAGAGATCTTCAAAGCTTGTTTTGCATTTTGTTCTACCATTAATACAGCAGTCCCTTCCTTAGCAATTTGAAGTACTTTATTAAATAGTCCGTCCATTATTATTGGAGACACCCCTGCAGATGGTTCGTCTAGCATTAAAACTTTTGGTTTAGTCATCAATGCTCTTCCAACCGCCACTTGCTGTCTCTGTCCTCCTGACAACTCACCAGCTTCCTGATGTTTTTTATCAATTAAAGCTGGAAATAATTCAAAAACATATTCTAGCATTTCTTTTAAACTACTTTGATCAATGAATGCGCCCATTTCCAGGTTTTCTTGTACGGTAAGAGAAGGAAAAATATTATTGGATTGTGGAACAAAACCCATACCTTTTAAAACTCTTTGTTGTGGTTTTAGGTTAGTAATATCTTCTCCATTTAATAAAATCCTTCCATTTTTTAATGGCAGAAGTCCAAAGAGCGCTTTCATAGCGGTTGACTTTCCAGCACCATTTGGTCCCACAATGGATGATATTTCACCTTTTTTAACACCAATGTTACAATTAGACACAATATCTACTGAACCATAACCACAGGTAATATTTTCTCCTGATAATAAAAACATAGCCTAATAATTTTTCATTTAATTTTTACCTAAATATACTTCTACAACTTTTTCATTTTCCTTAACTTTTGAAATTTTATCAGTCATTAATATTGATCCTTCTGCCATAACAATAACAGGATCACATAATTTACTAATGAACTCGATATCGTGTTCTATCATGCAAAATGTGTAGTTAAGTTCTTTGTTTAATCTTAATATGGCATCACCAATTGTATTTAATAAGGTACGATTTACACCAGCACCAACTTCATCAAGAAGGATGATTTTAGGCTTTACCATCATAGTTCTTCCTAATTCTAGCAATTTTTTTTGTCCACCTGATAGATTTCCGGCATATTCATTCGCCAAATGTGTAAGTTGTAAAAAATCTAATACCTCATCAGCTTTCTTAGAAATTTCAAGTTCTTCAATTTGGATTTTTTTAGGAAATACCCATGTATTTATTATTGACTCTCCAATTTGATTTGGAGGCACCATCATAAGATTATCTTTAACTGTTAAAGATGAAAACTCATGCGCTATTTGAAAAGTTCTTAATATTCCAAGATTAAATAATTGGTGTGGCTCATATCCTGTTATATCAGTATGACCAAGTTTTATAGTCCCAGAATCAGGTTGTATAGAACCGTTTATTAAATTAAATAAAGTAGTTTTACCTGCTCCATTTGGTCCAATGAGTGCGGTTATAGAAGATTTCTCAATTTCTAGAGATACGTTATCAATGGCTTTTATTCCGCCAAAACTCTTGTAAAGATTTTTTATTTCAAGCATATGAAAAAATAAATATTAAAGGCTTAAGAGATTATCTTAAGCCTTTAATATTATTATCTGTAACCAACTTTTTTAGTTTTCTGGTTTTCTATTAAAATTTCTGCAAAGCTTCCAGAAGATTCCCCAGAACCAACAAGTTCTAAAGCTGTTGCTCCTACGTAATCAATATCTTTTCCAGCTCTGATTAAACTAAGTGCTTTGCCAAGTTCCCCAGGAAAGATTTTTTCTCCTGGTGCATTAGCTACATCCATAATACTGTTTTTAAAAACATTACTTTTGGTAGATTTTGATTTTTCCATAGCTAGCATAATCAAAGCTGCAGCATCATAAGATTCTGGTCCATAAGGCCCTGACTCGAAGCCTGCTAATTTTGCTAATTCAGAATATTTTGTTGCTCCTGGACTATCTGTACCTGGGACAGATCCAATTGATCCATTAAGATCAGTACCAATAGCTTTCGGGAGTGAATCGCCAATCATACCGTCCGGTAAGAAAAATTTATTAAATGCATCAGCGTCTAGTGATGCTTGAATTATACCCTTACCACCTTGATCAAGGTAACCTGCAACTATTAAAATATCACCTCCAGCTTGAGCTAGAGCTGCAACTTCAGCGCTGTAATCAGCTTTGCCATCTTCATGAGAAGCGGTAACTGTAATTTTCCCACCTTTAGAAATAAAGTTTTTTTGAATGCTTGCAGCAAGCCCTTTTCCGTAGTCATTATTTGTATGCGACAAAGCTGCAATTTTAAAACCTTTTTCTATTAAAAGGTCAGCGATCACCTCACCTTGTCTAGCATCGGATGGAGCAGTTCTAAAAAACAATCCATTATCAGGCTCAGTTGATAATGCTGGTGAAGTGGCGGAAGGAGATATCATAACAATACCGTTTGGCATTGCTACATTTTTTAAAACAGCAGTAGTAACACCTGAACAATCTGCGCCCATTATAGCATTAACTTTATCTGCAGTGATTAACCTCTCAGCGGCCGCTTGTGCTGCTGCTGCATCTACACAAGTAGAATCACCTCTTACACTTTTTATTTTTCCATGTGAAAAATTGCCTGATTTATTTACTTCATCAATAGCTAATTCTGCGCTTTTTGCCATCACAGGTGCTAATGATTCTATAGGACCTGTAAATCCTAAAATAATTCCAATTTTAACATCATCTGCTAAAGCTGGAAAAACTAAGAATATAGATAGCACGAATGAAGTTAATGACTTTCTCATAAATATTCTCCTTCATAATTAATATATTATTTATTCTATAGCTAAATTATACCATTAATCGAATCAAATTTTATATTAGTTAACAAGAATTAGGTTGTTATGTAAAAGGAGCTTTAGTAGCGTGTTTATAGTTTAAAAAAGAATTCATAGAATGCATTATAGTTTTTTAGAAATATTGAAAAAAGGCCTAACTAATAATAAAGGTTGGGAAAAAACTTGGAAAAATCCTCAAATTAAAAAACAATATGATGTCATTATAATTGGTGGGGGTGGACATGGGCTTGCAACTGCTTTCTATTTGGCTAAAGAATTCAATATCAAAAATATTGCTGTTTTAGAAAAGGGCTGGATAGGAGGTGGCAATGTTGGACGAAATACTACTATTATTCGTTCAAACTATCTCTTGAATGAAAATGAAGCTTTTTATGAGTTTTCTCTAAAATTATGGGAAACACTCGAGAAGCAAATTAATTATAACGCAATGGTAAGTCAAAGAGGCGTTTTAAATGTTTTTCATTCAGACGCTCAGAGAGACTCATTTGTTAGACGTGGTAATTCCATGATTATCAATGGTGCAGACGCAGAGATCTATGATGTAAAAAAAATAAAATCTATTTATCCTTTTCTTGACTATGATAATCCCCGATTTCCAATTAAGGGTGGTTTATTTCAAAGACGTGGTGGAACAGTGCGTCATGATGCAGTTGCATGGGGGTACGCACACGCTGCTGATCAGTTAGGTGTTGATATAATCCAGAACTGTGAAGTAAATGGTTTTAAGTTCAAGGCTGGAAAATGTCTAGGAGTAGAGACTAGCAAGGGGTTTATAGAAGCCAAAAAAGTTGGCTGTGCTGTTGCAGGATCTTCTAGTTTGCTTATGTCTAAAGCAAACATGAAACTTCCTATTGAAAGTCATGTTTTACAGGCATTTGTAAGTGAGAGTTTGAAGCCAATTATTCCTGGCGTGATTACTTTTGGAGCTGGTCATTTTTATATCTCACAATCTGATAAAGGTGGATTTGTTTTTGGAGGAGATATAGATGGTTATAATTCTTATGCACAAAGAGGAGGCTTAGATACGCTTGAAGATGTTTGTGAGGGTGGATTAGCTTTAATGCCAATTATTGGAAAAGCAAAACTTCTTCGTATGTGGGGTGGCATAATGGATATGAGTATGGATGGTTCACCTATTATTGATAAAACCCATATTGAAGGTTTGTACTTAAACGCTGGATGGTGTTATGGCGGGTTTAAAGCTACCCCTGCTTCAGGATGGTGTTTTGCTCATTTATTAGCAAAAGAGTACTCCCATAGTTTATCTGAAAACTTTCGATTAGATCGATTTAAAAATGGTTATATGATTGATGAAAAGGGCCAAGGTGCTCAACCAAACTTACATTAGAGTATTATTAAATGATTATTAATCATCCATTATTAGGACCTAGGGATATTAGCGAGTTTGTATATTTAGGTGATGCATCTTTGTTGAAAAGACCCAGTTGGGACGGTAATAAATCAGAGGAAAAATTTTACGAATACCTATATCTTAGAGATAATGTAGCAGGAATCCATAAGGAGTTATGGTTTCATCAATATGGAGATAGAAGTTGGTTAATTGTGACTAGAAATACTATTTCACATGAAATCACCAAAGTTGAGCTTGCAACTGATATTTCGAAGAAGTTGGCAAAATCAAATGAATAAATTTACAAGAATAAATTCTTCTTTGTTAGAAAAGAATATAGAAATAAATTTTGAGTTTAACGGGGCAAAATATAAAGGTTTTCAAGGCGACACGCTTGCTTCTGCGTTGCTGGCCAACAACATCATTTTAATTGGGAGGTCATTCAAATATCATAGACCTAGAGGCATAGTTTCCAGTGGATCTCATGAACCCAATGCTTTAGTTGAAATCATGTATAAGGACTTTGCTGAACCAAATATAAAGGCGACAACAGTTGAATTATATGATGGGTTGAAGGCTAAAAGTCAGAATTGTTGGCCTTCAGTTAAATTTGATTTGATGTCAATAAACGACAAATTCTCAAATTTTATTGGCGCAGGTTTTTATTATAAGACTTTTATGTGGCCTTCTTCTTTCTGGGAAAAACTATATGAGCCTTTAATAAGAAAAGCTGCTGGACTGGGTAAGCTCTCGCAAAGTAAAACAAAAAGAAACTCTGAAAAAGGATTTCTTCATACCGATTTGCTAATTATTGGATCTGGCCCTGCAGGTCTAATATCTGCTTATATTGCAGGTTTGTCGGGTGTTAGGGTTCTGCTTGTTGAAGAGGATTTTATTTATGGTGGCAGTCTAAATAACGAAAGTTTTTATATATCTGATATGCACCCTCAAGCTTGGGTTAAATTTATTTTAAAGAGTATAAAAAAACTTTCAAATGTAAGAATTATGAAAAGAACCTGTGTATTTGGAATGTTTGATCACGGAACTTTTGGTGCACTCGAAAAATTAAAAGATTCTAAAATTGAGCAAATATTTTGGAAAATAATATCAAAAAAAGCTTTGTTATGCTCTGGGTCTTTAGAAAGGTTAATTCCGTTTCAAAATAATGATCTACCAGGAATAATGCTCTCCGCATCAATTCGAAGTTATATTAATAGGTGGGGAATAAAAAATTTTAGTGATGTATTATTATTTACAAATAATGATGACGCCTATTCAACTGCAATTGACTTAATTGAAAATGGTATTAACTGCATAGGTGTAGTTGATATCAGAGAAAACCCTCGAACTTTTGACTCAAGAATTAAGGTTTACAAAAACTCTCAAGTTATAAATGCTAGAGGTAAATTATATCTTCAAGGCGTTGATGTAATTAACAAAGATGGCAATACCAAACATATAAAATGTAGATATTTGGGCATTTCAGGGGGTTGGAATCCTAATATACAAATTAGCTGCCATACAGGTGTAAAGCCAAATTGGAATGAAAAAATTCACGCATTTGTTCCAGGAAAAAATAATATTTCTACTCATTTAAAAGCTAGTGGATCCGCTAATGGAATATTTACTTTTAATGAGTGTATTTTAGATGCTGAAAAAAATGTAATAGCAATATTACGTGATTTTAAAATTAAACCTAAAAAATACCAACTGCCTTTAATAGGCAAGCAAGCTTCAGATATAAGTCCTTTCTGGTATGTTAATTATGGATCTAAAAGAAAATGGGTGGATTTGCAAAATGACGTAACTGTTAAAGATATTGAGATGGCTTATCTCGAAAACTTTAGATCTGTTGAGCATCTAAAAAGATATACAACTTTAGGTATGGGCACAGACCAAGGAAAAACCTCTAATGTAACTGGTCTGGCTATACTGGCTTCTTTATCAAAGAAACCGATTCCAGAAGTTGGCACCACTGTTTTTAGGCCTCCTTACGTTCCTATACCTATAGACTCATTAGTTGGGTCAACAATTGGTAAAAATTTTAAACCGATAAGACTAACCCCAACCCACATTTGGGCTAAAGAAAATGGAGCTAGTTTTACAGAATCTGGTCTTTGGTTGAGAGCAGAATGGTATTCAAAAAAAAATGAGTTAAATTGGAGAGAAACTGTAGATAGAGAAGTGATATCTGTAAGAAATTCAGTTGGCTTTTGTGACGTTTCTACTCTAGGTAAAATAGATATTCAAGGCAAAGACGCACAAGAATTTATCAATAAAATTTATTGCAATGCTTTTGCAAAATTATCCGTAGGTAAAGTTCGTTATGGATTAATGTTAAGAGAAGATGGCCTTGTTATGGATGATGGAACCACAGCAAGAATGAGTGAAAATCATTTTATAATGACCACAACTACCGCTAACGCAGACAGTGTATATAGGCATTTAGAATTTTGTCATCAATGTTTATGGCCGGATATGGAAGTTCATCTTATTTCTACAACAGATGCATGGGCTCAAATCGCAATTGCTGGACCAAATTCTAGAAAGGTTATTTCGAAAATTATCGATCCAGAATTTGATATTAGCAATGAAAATTTTCCTTTTATGGCGTGTAAAGAAATATCAATTTGTGGTGGCGTTATAGCTAGATTGTTTCGAATTTCATTTTCAGGAGAATTAGCATATGAGTTGTCATTTCCAACTCAGTATGCGTTGTCATTTGTTAATTACCTCATGGAAATAGGAAAAGAAGAAAATATAATACCTTATGGAACTGAAGCGCTTGGCGTTATGAGAATAGAAAAAGGGCATGCTGCTGGCGCAGAATTAAATGGAACAACTACTGCACTAAATTTGAATATGGGAAAAATGGTATCTGATAATAAAGATAGTATTGGAAGTGTTTTATCCAAAAGAGAAGGCTTAAATCAAAGTGATGACTTGAAGTTAGTAGGTATAAAACCAATAAACTCTAGTGATCAATTAATTTCTGGATCACACTTGTTTGATTTAAGTAGTAAAGTTAATCCCCAAAATGATAAAGGTTATATTACATCATCTTGTTTTTCTCCCACTTTAGGTAGTTATATAGCTCTTGGTTTTTTAAAAAATGGCACCGATCGCTTTGGGGATAAAGTAAATGTGATGAACCCAATTTTAAAAAAGCAATTTTTAGCAGAAATATGTAATCCAGTTTTTGTTGACCCTAATGGAGATAAGTTACGTGCTTAAAATACAAACAATATCCCCATCTAAATTGACTTCTGAAATATTGATAGAAAAAGAAAACTTTATATTAAAATCATACCAAACAAGTAATATATTCTCGATTACTGAGTATAAAAATGAAAGAGAACAGCTCAGCCAAAAATTTAAAAATTTTTTTTTATTAGACCTACCAGATATTGGTAAATTTACTATGAACAAGAATTCTATAGCTATCTGGTTAAGGGCTAATAGCTATTTTGTTGTCACTAAAAAAAAATACGATGATGTTATGAATACATGTCATAACTTAGCGTCTATTACAGATCAAACAGGTGGGTGGATCACGCTCAATTTAGAAGGGAAATTGACAAAGTCCTTGCTTGAAAAACTATTAACTTTAGATCTAGAGTTATTAAAAAATGAAAATGCAGTAAGGGTGTCTATTAATAAAATTAATTGTTTAGTTTTATGTAATAAACAATTTGAAAATTATACAATTTTTTGTCCAGTATCATTTTTTGAAACAATGAAAAAAAGATTAGTTAATTTGACTAACTTAATTGCATAGCATTTGGTAAAAATAAAACTATGCTTGGGAAAGCAATAAGAACTCCCACTGTAATGACGTCGGCTACAAAGAACGGTGCGCATCCTCGAAAAACGTCTTGTACGGGGATATCTGGCCGCACACCACTAACTACAAAACAATTCAAACCAATCGGAGGTGTAATTAGACAAAGCTCTGCCATTTTCACAACTATTATCCCAAACCAAATAGGATCATAACCTAAAGCAATTACAGCTGGTTGAACAACAGGCAAAGTTAACAATAACATTCCAATGGCGTCCATAAACATACCTAAAATTGCATATACCAATAATATACATAATAAAATTGCCAGAGGTGGGTAATCTAGAGAAGTTATCCAATTACTGAAAGCGTCTGGTAATCCAGCAAAACCTAGAAAACGAACATATACTAATACACCCCATATAATTGAAAATATCATTACTGTTAATTTAGCTGTTTCATAAAGTGCTGATTTTAAAGCGCTTGCTTTCATGCCTTTTAAAACGGCAATAACAAATACAACGAAAGCTCCAAGAGCGCCTGCTTCAGTTGGTGTGGCCCAACCAAAATACATAGAACCAAAAATTATAATAATCACCGAAAAAATGGGAACAGTACCAGGTAAAGATACAATTTTTTCCTTAAAGGAAAAGATTCTGGTTTTAGGACCCATTTCTGGCTTGAAAGAAACTATACTAACAATAATCAAACCGTATATTAATGCAGAAACAATTCCAGGTAGGAAGCCAGCTAGCAGAAGTTGACCGACTGATTCCTCTACTATGATGGCGTATATAACTAAGATTGCACTAGGTGGTATTAAAGTTGCTAATGTTCCTCCGGCTGCAACAACTCCGGCAGCAAGCTTTTTGTCATATCCATCTTTAAGCATTTCAGGGATGGCAACTCTAGCAAATACAGCAGCTGTAGCGGTACTCGCACCAGAAACCGCAGCAAAGCCAGCTGTTGCGAAAACAGTTGCGACAGCTAATCCACCAGGTAATCTACCTAGCCATCTTTTGGCGGCTTCAAATAATGATTTTGTTAAACCGGCATGAAAAGCCAAAAAACCAATTAAAATAAACATTGGTAAGATTGATAAAGCATAGGTTACAGCCTTTGAATGAGGAATTGTTCCTGCCATGCCAAGTCCTGCATATAAAGCTTTTTCTAGCCCCAGTTTTGTTGATAAGATCCAGACTAGACCAACTGTGCCTGCCAAAGCACTTGCAAATGCTACGCGCATTCCAAAGAAAATCATTAACATCATTACTGATGTAACTGTTATACCTATCTGAAGGGGGTCCAAAATTAATTCCTTACACTTTTTTCTTCAACTACTTGAGATGCTTCTTGTTTAGCTTGATTTGCAACATCTATTATGAGAGGCACTCCAATTGGCTCAAGGTTTGGGTTAATTATTAATCTTACATATCCTGCAAATTGTATAGTTAGCCTCAAAGCTAAAGCAGCAAAGGCTATAGGTATCATCAACTTAGAAGGCCAAGTTGGTAATTGAATATCAATTGTGCTGTCACCTATAACCCATGCTCTTTGAAAATGTTTAAATGAGTAATAGGTTAAAATTACTATTATAAAAATAGTAGCAGCAGTTTGAATAGCTTCAGCTATCCACTTCGAACGTCCTTTTAAAGCAGATAGAAAAATTTCCATTCTAACATGACCACCAAGTCTTTGGCAGTATGCAATACCAATGAAAGCAAATATAGCTATTGATTGTTCTGCAAAGTCAATATAGCCAGGGATAGGTAGATTTAATAATTTTCTGCTAACTATTTGTACAGTTGCAGTTATCATTAAAAAAAATATAGCAAAAGCTGAAAATGCAGTTAAAAAATTTTCAAATTTGGTTAATGATTTATCAAAATAATTTATCATATTTTACCTAGGAAAGGAGGATGAATATGTTCCATCCTCCTTTAAATTATACTATTTGCTAGCTTCTTTTGCTGTTTTGAGAACTAGGTCAAGAAGTTCTTGAGCAGGAAGTCCTACTGCATTAGCTTCTTTAATCCACTGATCCCATACAGGTTGTGCCGCAGCTTTTCTAAAAGCGTTTAATTCGGCTTCAGTATAAGTGATTTTCTTGATGCCTTGTTTTTCTGCAACAGGAGTATACTTATCAATGGAAGCTGAATAAGCTTTATCTAAGGCCGCATAACCTGCACTTACAGCATCTGTTAAGATTTTTTTATTCTTATCAGATAAACTATTGTAAGCATCAATATTTACAACCATTGGACAATTTACCGAACCAGGTGAAAGGTTTGTAGTTCTCCATGTTGAAACTTCATTAATTTTATATGAAAAATGTGAATAAAAAGCGAATGCTGCTGCATCAACTGTTCCTGTTTCAATGGCTCTATATGTTTCTGGAGCTGTAACAGTAGTAGGAACCGCACCGATTACTTTCATTGCTTTACCAATTCCACCAAGAGCTCTCACTCTCATACCTTTAAAATCTGCAAGCGTTCTTGGTTCTTTTCCTCTTCCCATAAACTCATATTGTGGCAAGGCAGCAGACATTAAGAGTTTAGCATTCCATTTTTTCATTTCTTTAATAGTTGCTGGATGATTATATACGGCTAAGTCAGCAGCCTTTTGAGCATCACCGTTTGTGATTGGTAAAAATGGAAGTTCTAAAACGGTTACTGATTTATTTTTATCAGCATGATATGAAGCACAGAAAGTTGCTGCCTCAAAGGCTCCTAGAGATATCCCGTCTAAGTTTTCTCTTGGCTTAGATAAGGTGCCACCATAATTTATTTTAATAGTAAAGTGACCGTCTGATTTGTCAGCAACATAAGCAGAAACTGCTTCTATACCTTCTGTAAAGGCTCTCCTTTTGCCCCATGTGGAAAGATTCCAACTTACTTTTTTTCCATGGTTAGCTGCTAAAGCTGAAGTTTTGACACTATCAATAGGTCCTCCAAATATTAGACCAACTGTCAATAGTGATAACAATGGTATTGATTTTTTCATTTATTCCTCCGAACTAAAATTTCATTCAGTTTACAGATAATTTATTTAATATAAAGTGTTAAATAAAGCTTTTTAAATATTACTTTCAAGAGAAATCAATGGAACCAGGAAAACCAGATTTTAATTATTTACCGTTTAAGGTTCATAACAATATTGTTTATTTAGCAGGGCAATTAGCAAAAGAGAATGGAGCTGTAAAAAATATAGGAAGAGTTGCAGAAAGTATAACTGAAGAAGAAGCATCAAGACAAATGAGCCTTTGTGCAACACATGCATTCTCTTGGTTGGAAATAGCAGCCAAGAATAACAACAGTGAAATTGAATCAATATTAGATCTTAAAGTTTATGTTTCTTGTAAAGAAAATTATGACGGAATATCTAGATTAGCAGATTTTGCTTCTAATGTGTTCATAGAGAAATTAGCAGAAAATGGCAAGCACCCAAGGTCTGTGTTCGCAGTTACAAGATTACCTCAAAATGCTCCTGTAATGATTGATCTTAGAGCTGCACTTAAATTGAAATAAGGAAATGAGAATGAATGATGTTATTAAAATCAAACTAGATGAAATCAAAATGTTAGTAACTGAAGTTTTACAAAAACAAGGGTGTGATTTACATAACGCAAAAGCATTAGCAAAAACTATTACAAAGGCTGAAGAAGATGGAGCTAGTTCACATGGTCTTTTTAGAGTGCCAGGCTACGTGGCATCCTTAAAATCAGGGAAAGTAAATGGTAAAGCATCTCCAAAAGTAAAAAATGTTACACCTGTAATTCTACAATGTGATGCCGATAATGGTTTTGCATCAACCGCTCATGAAAAAGCATTACCTATGCTTGCTGAGGCAGCAAAAACTAATGGAATATCTGTTTTAAGTATTAAAGGATGCTATCATTTTGCAGCCCTTTGGCCAGAAACTGAATATTTAGCTCAACAAAATTTAGTAGGGGTTGCATGCACTGCATTTAAGCCATCAGTAGCACCAGCAGGAGCTAAGGAAGCTTTTTTTGGTACAAACCCTATTTCAATGGCATGGCCTAGAAAGAATAATTTTCCAGTAGTGTTTGATATGGCTACAGCAACTATGGCTAAAGGTGAAGTGATGATTGCTGCCAGAGATGGACATATGCTTCCAGATGGCGTTGGACTTGGTGAAAATGGCGAGCCATCAAATGATCCTAAAGAAGTTTTAAAAGGGGTTTTATTACCTTTTGGAGGTTATAAAGGGTCAGCTATTTCTATGATGGTTGAACTATTTGCGGCTGGTTTAACGGGAGATGTCTTTTCCTATGAGGCTCAAGAAAATGATAATAATGATGGAGGGCCTCCAAGTGGTGGTGAGTTTATAATGGCTTTAAATCCAGAAATAATTGGTGATTCAAGCTGGGAGAAACACTGTGAAGATTTTTTTCAAAAATTATTATCAATTGACGGTGTTAGACTCCCTGGTTCTCGAAGGCATAAAAAAAGATCTAATGATGAATATCGTTCTGTAAACGCAGAGTTGTTATCAAAAGTTAAATCCTTTCTTTAAACAAGATTATGAATTCAGACTTCTGTGTTTTTGATTGATTTTAAATATTCAATCACTTCATTAATTTTATCATCAGGCAGATCTTTGTAACTTGATCCAAATTTAGTTTTAACTTTTAAGGCGACATGAGCATATGGGTTTCTTCCATTAGGATGATTAGGGTGATTGGGTAATTTATTAAGTAAAAAATCTCCTGTTAATTGTATTAATTTCCATAGCTGTTTTTTATTATGATCATTCATTTTAAAATATTTTTAATAAAAAAAGTGTGATTCCAGGAAATAGAAATAAAACAACAACTCTAATTATATCACTAACTAAAAATGGTAAAACGCCTTTAAATGTCTCTGAGATACTTACATCACCAGCCATTTTATTTATTATAAAAACATTTAAGCCAACTGGTGGTGTAATTAATCCTACTTCAACAACAATAAGAGTTAAAATACCAAACCATATTGCTGTTTCCTCAGCGGTCATTCCAAAATCAAGATTCATAATTAAAGGAAAAAAAACAGGAATAGTTAACAATATCATTGCTAGACTATCCATTAAACAGCCTAAAAATAGATATAATATCAAAATACAAGCAACAATTAAAAAAGGAGATAAATTGTTTTTTAATGCAATTTCTCCTAGCTGATTAGGCAATTGAGTAAGAGCAATGAAAGAGTTAAAAAACTCAGCACCTAATAAAACTAAAAATATCATTGCAGAAGTAACTGCGGTACTCTCAATCACATCTATTAAGTCATTAAGTTTAAAATTTTTACTTAACATTGCAATTATACCCGCACCACCAGCGCCAATTGCTCCGCCTTCAGTTGGAGTAAACCACCCTAAGTAAATACCACCAATCATAACAATAAAAATAAGAATAATTTGCCATATATTTCTAAATAATGAGAACCTTTCTTTCCAACCTATTCTTGCTTTTGTAGGTCCAGAGTCTTTAACAAATCTTACATATAGTGCTATGGCTAATATGTAACCTAGTGCTGCTAGAATACCTGGTATAAAGGCAGCTAAAAACATCTTGGCTATGTTTTGTTCTGTTAAAATAGAATATATTATTAGAATAACTGATGGAGGTATTAATATGCCTAAGGTTCCTCCAGCTGCCAATGTGCCAGTGCTTAATGCGCCAGAGTATCCAAGCCTTCTTAATTCTGGAAGAGCAACTTTTCCCATAGTAGCGGCTGTAGCTAGAGAAGATCCACAAATTGCTCCAAAGCCAGCGCATGCTCCTATGGCTGCCATAGCAACTCCACCTTTTCGATGACCCAAGCAAGCACCTGTAAACTTAAATAAAGCTTCACTCATACCAGCTTTGCCAGCAAAATTTCCCATTAATAAAAAAAGAGGAATTACTGATAGAGAGTAGTTTGAAAATAGATGCCATGCACTCGTTTTAACTTGAGACAAAATGGGTAGCCAGCCTGCTATTAAAATAGTCCCCGAACAGCCTACAATTAGCATTGAAAGACCAATAGGAATTCGTAACGCCATCATTAAAAACAAAATTGGGAAAGCTATTATGCCAAGTGTAAATTTATCCATTATAACTAATGTTCCAATATTTCATTTATTTTTAAGATAAACGTATAAAAACAACAAATTGTAAGCAGGAAAAATGAAAGAATTACTGGTAAAAAGGGAACCCAAATAGGAAAGGCTAGAAGCATGGTTTCTTCTTGGTAAACATACATATCTTTTGCTCCTAGAATCATTCGAGAGCTAAAGAAAAAAGCAACTAAACCAAAAACAAGAGAGCTGGCGGCATCTAAAATATTAATGTTACGGGAAGATAATTTTGAAGTAACAAAATCAACTATAACATTTCCATTTTTTAAATGACAAAGAGGTAAAAATGAACCAATAGCAACAGCGCAAGCTATTTCAACTAATTCAAAGTCACCAAGTAGTGGAGATGAAAAGACAACTCTTCCAAAAATAGAAAAAATACTTATTAGAGCAGCTATTAATAATATGAAACCTCCGAATATAGCAAAATACCTTGCTGCTAGATTCAAAATACGCCCAAATTTATTGTTTGGGCGTATTTTAAGTAAAATAATTATTTTTGATAGATACATTCTTTATGATTAGTACATTTTTTCATATTTTGAAATTAATGATTTTGCTGTATCATATAGTTTTTGTCCATCAAGACCTTTACTATTTGCATCTTTAATCCAGTCTTGAATAACTTCATCAGCAGCTTTTTTGATTTCGGCTAATGGTTGACCAGATAAGACATGAAATTCACCACCAGCTTTAACAGCTAAATCACGTGCTGGGCCTTCAAATCCATCCCATAAGACTCCAGCTTGTTTAGCTAGTGACATTCCAGAGTTGTTATCAATTACCTTTTTATGAGCTGGTGACAATGAATCATATTTAGCTTTATTCATCACAAACAAAAAGGGTGTTGTATAAAGGCCTCTATTACCTGCCACATTAGTGTGCGATTTTGTAAGTTCTTGAAGTTTAAAAGACGGCATAATTTCCCAAGGCACAACCATCCCGGTGATTACCCCTTTTGATAATGATGGCGCCACTTTTGGAATTGGCATTCCAACAGGTGTGGCTCCTAATTTTTTTAATAAAGTTGTTGCTGACCGAGTAGGTCCTCTTAACTTTAGCCCTTTAAAATCGCTAACTGACTTGATTAGTGTGTTTTTTGTATGAATCATTCCTGGTGAATGTACATGTACAGCAAGTATTTTATAATCTTTTAGATCTTCTGCGCCTGCTGTTTCTACAAACTCTTGAACTGCTTGAGCGGTAACTTTAGCGCTGGTTGGCATAAATGGGAGCTCAAAAACGGATAGTCTTGGAAATCTACCAGGGGTATAACCTGCTACTGTCCAGACAATATCTACAACACCTTCACGGGCTTGATCAACAAGTTGAGGTGGTTTTCCACCAAGTTGCATTGAAGGATACATTTCTGTAATGATTTCCCCATTACTTTCCTTTGTTACTTTATCAGCCCAAGGCTTAACAAATTTTGCGTTAGAGTTAGCCGGCATTGGTACCATTGTATGAAATTTTAAAGTTACTTTATCGGCTAATACTGGAAATGATAATCCAGCACCGATTATTGAAGTGGCTAATAAGCCGATAAATTTGTTCATTTATATTCCTCCATATAAAAAGTCTTATTAAGACATTTGTTTTAATAACTAAATCATTAACTACATATTTTGATAAATCAAATTGTATTTGAAATAATTTTATATAAATTATTATTATATGATAATTTTAACATAAATTATTTGATAAATTATCAAAATAATATATAATTTAAATTAATTATATTTTGTTTAAGGTATAACAAATGTCTATTAATGCACTGAGTTATATAGGAGTGAATTCTGATAAATTAGATGAGTGGCAAAATTTTGCTACTAAAAACTTAGGTATGCAGAAAGTAGATTATACCAAGAAATCTTTATGCTTTAGAATGGATGACCATAAGCAAAGATTTACTATTTCTGGTGAGCCTGGTGACAAACTTGCTTTTCTTGGTTGGGAAGTTGAAGAAAAATCCGATCTTCAAATGTATGCAAAAAGATTAGACGATCTTGGTATTTCAGTAAAGTTAGGTGATAAAAGTTTTTCTGATATGAGGTTTGTTGAAGAATTAATATATTTCAATGATCCTGCCGGTAACAGAATTGAACTCGTATACAAACCTCAAATTGATAAAACCCCTTTTACTCCAGGACGTCCAATATCAGGTTTTAAAACTGATATTTGTGGGCTAGGGCATGCGGTATTGCACGTTTCTAAGATAGATGATTTAATACCGTTCTACAGAGATACCCTTGATTTTAAAGTAAGTGATTATAGTCATGACCCAATCTCCTTATGTTTTTTTCATGTAAATGGACGCCACCATAGTTTTGCTTTAATTGGTACTGGTCAAGAAGGTTTTCATCATTTTATGGTAGAGTATCAAAATCTAGACGATGTTGGGCAAGGTTATGATCTTCTTCAATATAATGAAGGGGCAATTGCTTATACATTGGGAAGACATACTAATGATTATATGACTTCATTTTATGCCCACACACCTTCAGGTTTTTTTATTGAGAATGGATGGGGGGGTAGGATAATTGACCCTGGCACATGGACACCGCATGAAACTACCTTGGGTCCAAGTTTTTGGGGTCATGAAAGACTATACTTACCTGACAAGGAGAGGTTAAAATTCCGACAAAAACGGTTTGAAACAGCTAAAGAGGGAAATCAGTCACCAATGATAATTGATTGTCCATGGCTTTACCAAAATATTAGTAAAAAATGAGCACAAACAAATTAATGAATGTAGATTTTGATATTGTGATTGTGGGGTTGGGGCCAGCAGGAGCAACTTTAGCTAATTTATTAGCAATTAATGATTTATCAGTTCTGATTTTAGAAAAAGAGGCGGACTTATATGATTTACCTCGTGCGGTACATTTTGATGATGAAGTAATGAGAGTTTTTAACACTATTGGCATAGCAAAAAGTTTGTCCAAAAAAATAATACTTAATAAAGGAACAAAATTTATTAATGAAAAAGGTCAACTTCTTCTTGATTGGCCAAGACCTAAGAAAATCACAGACAATGGGTGGTTTCCAAGCTATCGCTTTCATCAACCTGATTTAGAAAGAAGCCTTCGTTACAAATTAAAGAAATTTAGTAAAATCAAAATTCTACAGAACTGTGAAGTCTCTAAAGTAAAAAATGAAAAAAAATTTACTATTGTGAATTATAGAAACACTCAGACTGATAAAAATTATTCAGTAAAATCAAAATATGTTATTGGCTGTGATGGAGCTAATTCATTCATAAGAGATCAAATAAAATCACCGTTAGAACACTTAGGCTTTGAACAGAGATGGGCAGTTATTGACGTGATATTAAAAACAAATAGTAATAATTTACCTGATAGAACTATCCAATATTGTAATGCAAACAGACCAGCTACATATTGTAGAAATGTTGGCAAAAGAAGAAGGTGGGAAATAGCGCTTAAAGATCATGAAAGTTATGAAAACTTTTTTGATGAAAAGAACTTGTGGGAATTCTTAAGACAATGGGTGTTGCCGAATGAAGTTACAATTGAAAGAAAAACTATTTACAGATTTCAATCTGCCATAGCAAAAAAGTGGAGAAAAGGACGTTTGTTTTTAGTTGGAGATGCCGCTCATTTAACGCCTCCATTTATGGGTCAAGGAATGTGTGCAGGAATAAGAGATGCTTCAAATCTAGCTTGGAAAATAAGCGTATGTTGTAAAATAGGACATAATGAAAAACTGCTCAATAGTTATCAAACTGAGAGATCGTCAAACGTAAAGAATTATATTAATACCGCAATGAAAATGGGTGAACTTCTTAACTCAATTGGTGGTTCAAAAGTATCAGATACGGTTTTTATTCAACCAGATGGTACAATAAAAATGAATACAATTAAACCAAAACTAGGAAAAGGTTTAGGTGATTGTAAAGACCCAAATAGAGGGAAAATTTTTCCATATTTAAATAAAGATTCTGGAAAGGATGTTGATAGTTTATTTTCTTTTGAGCCTGTTTTATTAACAAATAAAAAAATAGATAAAAAGCAAATAAAAATTAACGTTTTAGACGATGTGCAAATTCCAGAAATAAATAATTTATTATATAAGTTTAAAACAAATAGTTTAATTGTTCGTCCAGATAGATTTATCCTTGCTAGTACTAAAAGCGATGACTTAAAAGCATTTTGTGATCATCATCTTGACCAAATTTATAGTCCATAGGATTCAAATGTCAGGCTTTATGAGATATAATAAGATTTTAAATCTATTTTCAGAGCGTACAAGCTCCTGGACAGTTGCAGAAATTTCAGAAAAACTAAAAACACCATCGAGTACAATATATAGAACTGTACGTGAAATGGTTTTAGCAGAATTTCTGGAAAGTGCTGAAGGGTCTTATTTTAGGCTCGGCCCAGCTTTTATTAAATTTAATCGTACTATAAATTTATCTGACCCTTTAGTCAAAGCAGGACAGCCTTTTTTAGAAAAATTGGCTAATGAAAACCCAATTGTAAGCGTGAATGTTTTAGCAAGGCTCTACAGTAAAAAAGTTATGTGTGTGGCCGATTATAAAAGTCCATCTTTTAAAAATAATACTAGTTATCAAAAAGGTAAATTAATGCCTTTAATGTATGGTGCTACATCGAGAGCGATAATAATGCAGGTTAAGGGAAAACGTTTAGATGATCTATTGAGGTTTGAAACTTTCAAATCTGAAAATGAAAAAGACTTTTTTTTAAATAGTCTAAAAAATGATAAAAAAAAGGGTTACTGCTGTACTCAAGGACAAGTAGATAGAGATCTTATTGGTTTTGCTGTTCCTATTCAAAGCAGAAAATTAGGTATTGAGGCGTCATTGAGTTCAATTTTTAATTTAAAGGATTTTCTTCCTGAACATGAACCTATTATTTATGCTAATTTATCAAGTTATGGTTTATTAATTGAAAAGTATATTAGCCAGATACTCGATGATATAGAAATTTATCATAATAATGAAATTTTATTAGCAAAGGAAGATATATGACATTAAGTGCTGTTCAAGCTGATTTTTTCTTACATCATTTAGCGATAAAAAGTATTAATCCAGATAAGTTAGCAGAATTTTATTCAAATGTTATGAACATGAAAACTAATAAAATATCTTCACAAGAATTTATGTGCGATGGACCAGATCGTAAAATAATAATTACCTCAGGTATAAATAAAACTCTTAGTTATGCAGGTATGGTATGTAGAAGTGAAAAAAACCTTTACAGATTTAAAGAATTTTTAATTCAAAAAAATTTAAATTTACTAGAGTTTAAGTCAGATCTCTACAAGTCGGGTTCTTTTTCGGTAAAGGACCCTGATGATAATTTAATATGTTTTGGTGTGTTAAAAGAAAATGATAAAAATGACCATGAAGGTATATATGCACCCTTGCAACATTTAACATTTACTTCACAAGATGTGGAAGCATTCCAGAATTTTTATGCAGACAAGCTTGGCTTTCAAATCACTGATCGTGTGGTTAAGCAAGATGGTGAACTTGCAACTTGTTTTACTACTTCCAACCATCAGCATCACACCATAGCTTGTTTTAAATCCTATTCAAAGGGCATGGATCATCATTCTTATGAGGCAGGAGATTGGAATTATATAAAAAATTGGTGTGATCATTTTGCTTCAAATAATATTAAATTGATGTGGGGTCCTGGTAGACACGGGCCAGGAAATAATTTATTTGTATTCATCGAAGATATAGATGGTAATTGGATAGAAATTTCTGCTGAATTAGAAACTGTTCATGGTCGACCGGTAAAAAACTGGCCTCAAGAAGAAAGAACCCTAAATCTATGGGGTAACGCAATTATGAGATCTTAAAAAGGAAAAAAAATGAAATTATTAAGCTTTGTTAGATTAGGTAAACCTGGGTTTGGAGCAGTTGTTGGGGATGGTATTGTAGACCTAACAGGTAAACTTGATCCAGATATCAACACATTAAAACAATTAATCTCACTGAATATGGAAGATCAAGCAGAAGAATATATTGCGGGTAAAACAAAAGATTTATCCTTTTCAGATATAACTTTTTTACCAGTCATACCAGATCCAGAAAAAATCATGTGCATTGGATTAAATTACCTAGAGCACAAGAAAGAAACTGGTAGACCTGACGTAGATAATCCTACGATTTTCACTAGATTTGCAGATTCTCAAGTGGCTCATCTACAACCCATGATAAAACCAGATAACTCTGACCGTTTTGACTATGAAGCAGAAATGGCAATAGTAATCGGTAAAGGTGGAAGATTTATATCTGAAGATGATGCATTAAACCACATTGCTGGCTATGCATGTTATAATGATGGAAGTATCAGAAATTATCAAAGACATACATCTCAATTTACCCCTGGTAAAACATTTCCGGGCACTGGTGGTTTTGGTCCTTACATGGTTACCCCAAGCGAAGTAGGGGATTATAGAGAATTGCCAATTGAACTAAGATTAAATGGAAATGTTATGCAAAAAGCTAAATTATCGGATCTTATTTTTCCAATACCAAGGCTAATTAGTTATATTTCAGAATTTACTGCGCTTTCATCAGGCGATGTAATTGTTACAGGCACGCCTGGTGGAGTGGGTGATAAAAGAAATCCTCCAGTTTATATGTTACCTGGTGATGTTGTAGAAGTCGACATAGGTTTGTTAGGTGTCTTAAGAAACCCAGTTGTTATTGCACCAAAGTTGTAAGCATTTAGTTTTAAATAAACGTATGATGAATAAATCTTTAATTACAAATTTAATATCAATCTTTATTATTTTAATCGGCTTTTTATACCGTGATGATCTTTCTTTCATTCTTCTAGTTGGGGTTTTTGCTTTATCAGGAAGCATTACTAATTGGTTAGCTATCCATATGTTGTTTGATAAGGTCCCTTTTTTATATGGATCTGGCGTTATTCTAGATAGATTTGACGATATAAAATTAGGCATTAAAAATTTAATTCTAAAAGAATTATTTTCAGCTGACCAAATTGAAAAATTTATACTTGATAACAAACAAAAGGCTTCCGGTGGTATTATAGATAAAATAGATTTTGATAGAGTATTTATTGGTCTTGTTGAATCAATAGAAGGTTCTCAGTTAGGTGGAATGCTTGCTATGATTGGAGGAAGAAAGGCTTTAGAGCCCCTAAAAGATCCATTTGTTAAAAAGCTCAAAGTAATTATTGAAGATTTTATCAAAGACAATTCTGGAAATAATAATTCTACTGACGAATTACTACTTAAAATTGAAAATATTTTAGACGCAAGGCTAGCAGATTTATCACCCAACGATATAAAAATCATTATTCAAAAAATGATAAGAGAACATTTAGGTTGGCTAGTAGTTTGGGGTGGTTTTTTTGGAGGTCTTTTAGGATTGATTTTCAGTCCAGTTGGCTTGAATTTAATCTAAAAAGAAGAGTGTCTAAACACTCTTCTTTCAAAATTTTTAGGATATTAACCAACCACCATCAATATCTACGGTTGTGCCGGTTATAAATTCATTTTCTATTGCAAAAATAATCCCTTTGGCAACCTCATCTGGAGTTCCAGCTCTAGGAATTAAATTATTATTAGTAACGTTTTTGTAATAATCATCTCTATCTTTTCCCTGAAGGGGGCTCATTGGAGTATCTATAATACCTGGAGAGACAATATTAATTCGTTTTGGAGCAATTTCAGCAGCTATACCACGTGCAAAAGCTTCAACAGCTCCGCCTACTGAAGAAATTGCAATTTGTCCAGGTCTACATTTTCTAGCGGGTGAGCCACTAACTAGAACAATATTTCCATCATTTTTTAGGTGTTTAGTACCGTATCTAACAACGTTTGTGTAACCCCATAATTTATCAAAAGATGCTTTATATCCATCTAAGTCCATACTTAAAAATGGACCTACTGCTCTTGCTCCACCTGTTGCTGAGTTTACCAAAATATCGTACTCTCCTTCTTCTTCAAAGAATTTTTCAATAGCTTCTCTATCTAGTACATTAATCTTTTTTGTAGTTACATTTTGAGGAAGTTCTTTTAACTTCTCTGGGTTCCGGCTAACTGCAATGACACTTGCACCCTTGTCAGAAAGCATTTGAGTTGTGGAAAGTCCAATTCCTGATGTTCCACCAAACACGATAGCTTTTTTGCCATTAATATCCATATCTATTTATCCTTTAACATTTAAAAATAATTAATTACTAACTTATAACATTTTGCATATATAATTGTTAAAAACTTTGCAACATTTTGTAGGTGTAAAAATGACTGAAGAACTTTTTAGAAATGACTCTTACTTAAAAGAGCTTGATGTGATTATATCTGATATAACTCCCGAAGGTTTAATTTTTGATAAAACTATTTTTTATCCTGAGGGAGGTGGTCAGCCCGGAGATGAGGGATTTGTAACAAGTGACGAGAATAAAATGAGGGTTTTGGGTACTAAATATATTAATCAAAAATTAGTTCATTTAGTTGAAGAAACACAAGATTTCAAAAAAAATGACAAAGTAAAATTAGAATTAGACTGGTCTAGACGGTACAGTCATATGCAAGTTCACACTTGTCTTCATTTGCTCTGTTCTATAATTCCATATCCTGTAACAGGAGGTTCAATAGGAGATGGAAGGGGACGCTTAGACTTTGATTTAGAAACAAAGCCTAATAAAGAAGATGTTTTGAATAGTTTAAATAAACTAATCTGTGACGATCATACTATTTCTATATCAAGTATTACAGACGATGAACTGGACCAAAATCCTGATTTAGTTAGGACTATGTCGGTTAAACCTCCTCGTGGTTCAGGCACAATAAGAATGATAAAAATTGGTGAAGATATAGATTTTCAACCCTGTGGTGGAACTCACGTAAAAAAAACTTCGGAAATTAAATTGGTCAAATCAATTAAGATAGAAAATAAAGGCAAAATGAACAAAAGAATAATAGTTAATTTTTAGAAATAATTATTTTTCGCAGACTATTTCAAATGGTAGTGTTCGATTTTCCTTTATTGATCGCATTGAGTTAATAGATCTTTCATGCATGGAAGGGCCTCCAATTACATGTATTCCTAAAGTAGGTTTTTCAGATTTTGGTTGTTTTTGAATGAGTTTTTCATAGCCCTCAATATACTTATCACCTGTTTCAATAAGCTTAATATTTATAAAACCTATTTCTTTTAAAATAGTAACTGTTTTTGCAGGAGGTAATAAAAAGCTCATGTCTAGATTGTCAGCCCACGGTAATGGAAAAATTGGATTATCTTTTGGTCCTAAACCATGTTCAGTAAAAGCAAAAAAACTTCCCTTTTTTAATACCCTATAGATTTCAGAGAAAAATTTATTTCTATCTGATATATTCATTGTCACATGTTGTGAGTAGGCTCCGTCAAAAACTTCATCTTCAAATTCTAATTTTTCACCTTTGCCAACATGAAGATCTATCATGTTTGACATTGATGTAAGTCTATTAAATTCATTACCTATTTCAATAAAGCTTGGTGTAATATCTATTCCTGTTATGTGACATTTAAATTCTTTGGCATAATACCTAGCTGGTCCACCTAATCCACAGCCAATATCTATAATTTTTTGATTTTCTGTAATTGGCATTCTTTTACCAAGATCTATGGTAGCTCCAATCCCACGCGCATGATATTGGTCAATTGGGAATAAATCTTCTATTTCTAGTTTTTTATTATTTAAACCAGAATCTAACATTGCCTGATTAATTCTTGAATGAAGATCACCTCTGGTCCAAAAATTTTCAATTTCAGTTATGCTGACCATTATATAATCTATTTTATTCTAGCTATTAAGAATAAAATCAGCACAACGTTCACCAATCATCATGCATACAGCGTTTGTATTTCCAGAAACTAAAGTTGGCATTATGGAAGCATCAGCAACACGAAGACCTTTAATACCATGCACTCTTAAATTTTTATCAACTACTGAATCCTGATCAAATCCCATTTTACATGTTCCCGATGGGTGGTATAGTGTTTCAGCTTTATTTCTTATGAAATCTAAAATATCATCATCTGTTGAAGCTTCATATCCTGGCTGAATTTC
>Ga0255752_10000903_pt1 | contig 35956 bp, 35 predicted proteins | sample 011ome_25_FD_179952 | JGI IMG/M metagenome (GOLD analysis project Ga0255752, IMG submission 179952) | Coastal salt marsh microbial communities from the Groves Creek Marsh, Skidaway Island, Georgia - 011512CT metaG (version 2) | ecosystem: Environmental > Aquatic > Marine > Intertidal zone >... | reverse complement strand
TCACCCAGTCAAAAGAAATCTCGTTGTTCAGCGTCGAGGTAAAGGATGTTTGGGGAGATTTGGGGTTGACGGTGGCGCACGGAGGGTTCAAACAGCCTGAGTTCGGGTTGTTTAAAGGCACACCCAATTGTCCTCCTGACGGCGAGAATTCAATCGTTTGCGGCAAGAAGTTTGGCAACAATTGGGCATCCTGTGACACCAGATCAAACTTCACCTGCTGACCTGCATAAACCGTTGTTTCCCAGTAGAGCGTATCACCGGAAGCGACCACGGGGGTCAGCGCGGGAAAATTGGGAATGTTGTTGATTTGCACGGTTGGCGGTGTGTTGTAACCACAGTCCGTTCGAATGATGACGGGAATATCGCGGTAGACGGAAGCAATTTTCTGGTTGCAACGGTAGGCACTGACTTCCACGCATGAAGCGAAAGAGCCTCCTGCTGAGGGGTTGAATGTCATCGCCCCAGTTTGCTGGTTAAAACTCACCGTGTTGCCACCGTTTGGAAAGGGATTGTTGAAGGCATATCCCGTGGTAAACGATGCATTGGTGCCGTTGTTGGTTGTTTGAGGATAGGCCCAGTTGTACACGACTGAATCCAAATCGTCGTCGAAGGCGTTGTGGGCATAGGTGTATTCGTAGCCGGAACAAATGACGGACTTGGGTGGCTCCAAAAAGCGGGGAGACGAGTCATAGCAAGGGTTCGCGTTCTGGGGCACCCCGTTAATGGAATAGGGGAACATGTACGCACGGAGCGTGTACGAACTCGATGAGGACGTCAAGTTTGTAATCGAAGGACGGCAACAATCCGTGAAGGTGAAGTACCAGCCCCCAGCAGGCGGCACACCACTGAGTGTGATATAGCCTGACTCGTAGCGGCGCTCCTCGACGGCTCCTTGGCCAGAAGTCACGCCGTTGCAGTTGATTTCTTGGGTTCCATCCCAACAATTGGGTGACACGTCCATAGCGGAGCCGACCTGCGCACAGGAAATCGACCCCCCTGGGGCGTTGGTCGACAAGACGACGGGATTGGGCAAGAAGGTGGAAGCACCTGTTCCACATTCCCGGTAAAGAATGACGTAAAACTTGTACTTGCCCGCATTCGGACCGCTGTCAAAACAGCGCCAGGTAATTTCTCCACCGAGGTAGTGAGAGGCCAAGGCGGACTGAGCAAAAAGGAGAAAAGCGAAAATTCGAAAAACGTGCTTCACAATACGTGTTTTTATACCAATGTCAAATGTAACACTTTGACTTACGTGCCTCACCCCTTCATTGGAGGAAAGTCAAGGGCAAATGAGTAAACGCAGGTTTCAGCGAAGGATTGCGCGTTTAAGAGCGCAGCATATCGCGGGAAATCACCAGTTTTTGAATTTCCGACGTGCCTTCACCAATGGTGCAAAGCTTGACGTCGCGGTAGAATTTTTCGGCCGGGTAATCCTTGGTGAAACCATATCCGCCGTGGATTTGAACCCCTTCGTTGGCCACCCGGACAGCGACTTCACTTGCGTAATACTTCGCCATCGCTGACTCCTTGGTGACTTTGAGCCCTTGATCCTTGAGACTTCCCGCGTGGCGTATCATCAACTCCGATGCATAGATTTCCGTGTCCATGTCCGCGAGCTTAAAGGCAATCGCTTGGAATTGGCTAATGGCCTTGCCAAATTGCTCACGCTCCTTGCTATATCGAAGCGCCGCGTGGCGCGCGCCCTTGGCGATTCCAAGTGACAGCGCAGCGATGGAGATGCGTCCTCCATCCAGGATCTTCATACTCTGAATAAAGCCTTCCCCAACCTGGCCGAGCAAATTGTCTTTGGGAATGCGGCACTGATCAAAGAACAAGCAGGCGGTCTCGCTGGCGCGCATGCCCAATTTGTTCTCCTTTTTTCCGCCGCTGAAGCCCGGTGTACCCTTTTCTACCACAAACGCAGACATTCCGTGAGAATCGCCCTTCTCGCCGGTGCGTGCAATGACCACTGCCACTTCGCCCGTGATGGCGTGGGTGATAAAGTTTTTCGAACCATTCAGGACCCATTCGTCCCCGTCCAAGATGGCGGTGGTGTGCATGCCCCCTGCATCACTTCCCGTGCCGGTTTCGGTCAAGCCCCAAGCGCCCACTATTTGGCCGGTAGCTAAACGAGGCAGCCATTTGGCTTTTTGGTCTTCCGTTCCAAACTGGTTGATGTGCTGAGTGCACAAGCTATTGTGCGCCGCCAAAGACAGCCCAATGCTCCCGCATACTTGAGAAATTTCGTCGATGACCGTGATGTATTCCGCATACCCCAACCCGGATCCGCCATATTTGGGATCCACGAGCATCCCCATGAAGCCCATTTCGCCCATGGCTTGAAAAACATGAAGCGGAAAGGTTTGTGCTTCATCCCACTCCATGACATGGGGAGCAATATGCTGAAGGGCAAAATCACGGGCCGCTTCACGGATCGCATCGAGTTCGGGTTGGCTTTGGGCGTGGATGGGGTACAAAATGTAAATGGAATTAAGGGTTCAAGGGAAAATCGGTAGTCAGTGAGAAAATTATCGTTTTAGGACGTTGCCGTCAATGAGTTCATAGCTCTCCCCGCTCTCGGGACATTGGGCGCGGCCCTGGTCATCAAAATCTAAGCGGTGGCCAAACTCGCTCATCCAGCCAATCTGCTTCGAGGGATTCCCGACAACCAGGGCATAGGCGGGAATGTTTTTGGTCACCACAGCGCCTGCGCCAATGAAGGCGTAGGGTCCAATGTCATGCCCGCAAACGATGGTGGCATTGGCCCCAATACTGGCACCCACTCCGACATGGGTTCGGCTGTATTGACCTCGACGATTCACCCCAGAGCGCGGATTTACGACGTTGGTGAAGACACAGGAAGGGCCCAAGAATACATCGTCGTCGCAGGTGACGCCCGTGTAGATGCTCACATTGTTTTGAACCTTCACGTTGTTCCCTAACACCACATCGGGTGAGATGACCACGTTTTGGCCCAAGTTGCAGTGTTTTCCTATCTGGCAAGGGCCCATGATATGCGAGAAATGCCAAATTTTGGTCCCCTCGCCTATTTGGGCGCCCTCATCAATGACGGCCGTAGGATGTGCTTGGTATGCCATAGCAATGAATGTTGACGGCTAAGATAGGGAGTGCAGGTCCGATGTATCTTTATGGGCTACGAATGAATTCTGATCCAATGCGTCTAAAAATGTTGCATTTCGCTCGCGTGGCCGTCGGCACGCTCCTCCTCCCCCTTTCCGCCTTTGGGTGGGGCCAAACAGGCCACCGTGTGGTGGGCCAAATTGCGGAAAACCATCTCCACGCGGAAGCTGCGGCGGCCGTTCAAGGCATTCTGGGCGACGAGTCACTCGCTATGTGCGCCAACTGGATGGACCACATTAAGTCCAACCGTGCCTACAACCACATGAATCCTTGGCATTACTGCACCATCCCCGATGGTTTGACCTATGAAACGTGTGACCATCCCGAAGAAGGAGATGTCATTGGGACGATAAATCAGCTCATAGTCGAAATCCAAACCAAGACGTTTTTAATCGCGGAAAACGAAGCCATGGCCGTAAAAATGCTCGCGCACTTAGTGGGAGATTTACACCAACCCCTGCACGTGGGCAACGGCACGGACAAAGGCGGCAACGACCGCAAAATCAAATGGTTTGGCGAGGGTAGCAATTTGCACCGCGTTTGGGATTCTGATCTCATTGACCATCAGCAATTGAGTTTCACGGAGTATGTGGCCTGGGTAGACCACGCGACCGCGGAGGAAGTGAGCGAATGGCAAAGCAGCAGCGTCGTCGATTGGGCCCATGAATCCCAGGCGATTCGAATGGGCATCTATCCGCCGGCGGAGGCGACCTCTTTGGGCTATTCTTACAACTATGACCACATCGCCACATTGAATAAACGTTTACTTCAGGGTGGCGTGCGTTTAGCAGGAATTCTCAATGAGTTGTACGCTAAGCCCACCAAGAAAAAGAAGTAATTCGTGCTGAATCGAAAAACCACCTACGGCATTCACGCGCTGCTGCATTTGGCGCGGCATCAAGGAGAGGGTGTGGTGGCTGTGGTGCGCATTTCCGAGGCCCTTCAGGTGTCTCGAAAATTCCTCGAACGCATCCTCGCCGACCTCCGGCAAGAAGGCATGGTGGAAAGTCAATCAGGTCGTGACGGGGGCTACCGTTTGGGGGCCGCGGGCTTGGACCTTTGCCTGGCCGATGTCGTGCGCGTGCTCGAGGGTCCCATCGCCCTGCTCCCCTGCGCATCGCACCGATTTTATGCGCCCTGCGCCGAATGTGCATCCCCCGAAACCTGCGCCCTTCAAGATGCGCTGGTGAGTGTTCGCAACGCGACCGTCCATAGTCTAAAGCAAATTACCCTGGCACATGTTTTGGAGACGGAGGGAGCCTTGATGTTGGGCCAAAAAAGCCTGTTGCGCCCTACCCCCTACCACGAAGGGCAATAAGCTGCAGGCCCTACCTTTGCGGACTATGAGCACAACCCGCCAAACTCCGTCCGTCTACGAGAACATCTTAGAAACCATCGGCCGTACGCCCATGGTAAAATTGCACAAGACCGTAGAAGGTATCCCCGGTACCGTGTACGCCAAAGTGGAATACTTCAACCCCGGGCATAGTACCAAGGACCGCATGGCGCTCAAAATGGTGGAGGACGCCGAGCAAGCCGGCTTACTCAAACCTGGCGGAACGATTATCGAATGTACCTCAGGCAACACGGGCATGGGCCTCGCGCTCGCGGCCGTCGTCAAAGGCTACAAGCTCATCTGTACGCTCAGCGACAAGCAGAGTAAAGAAAAAATGGATGTGCTGCGGGCATTGGGTGCAGAAATTTATGTCTGCCCAACCAATGTATCGCCGGATCACCCAGACTCCTACTATTCGGTGGCGCGCCGCCTCAATTCGGAAATTCCCAATTCCTACTTCCCCAATCAATACGACAACCTGAGCAATCGGGTGGCGCATTATGAAACCACGGGGCCAGAAATTTGGGAACAAACCGAGGGGAAAATTACCCACTTCATCGTCGGTGTGGGAACCGGTGGCACCATTTCCGGGGTCGCCAAGTACCTCAAAGAAAAGAATCCCGCCATTCAGATTTGGGGGGTGGATAGCTACGGTTCCGTATTTAAGAAATACCACGAAACTGGGGTCTTTGACACCTCGGAGATTTATGGATACATCACGGAAGGCATTGGTGAAGATATCCTGCCCAAAAACGTAGACTTTGATCTCATCGACCGCTTTGAAAAAGTGACGGACCGAGATGGGGCATTGGTGGCGCGTGAATTGGCCAAAAAGGAAGGACTCCTCTTGGGATATTCCTGCGGTTCTGCGTTGCAAGGCTTGCGCCAGCTGAAGCACCTCCTGCCTGAAGATGCTGTGAGTGTGGTCCTATTTCATGACCACGGTAGCCGCTATGTCGGAAAGATTTACAACGACGATTGGATGCGTGAACGCGGGTTTCTGAAAGAGGAAAATGGCAATTTGGCCCAGGCGGTCTCTTCCCATTCCCACCTACCCTTGGTTACCATTCAACCCGAGGAGCCTTTGATGAATGCGGTCGTAGCCTTAAAGCGGCATGGCATTTCCCAATTGCCGGTACACGATGGCGCCACATTTGTGGGTAGCTTAACGGAAAGCCACATCATTCAGGCCCTCTCTGCAGATGGATTGGGCATGGAAACCCTCGTGAAGCATGTCATGGGTGCCTCATTCCCCATCCTTCCGGGAAAGGCAAGTTTACTCGAAGGAATTGAAGCTTTGAGTAAAGAGCACAATGCCCTTTTGGTTGCCCTCGACGATGGAAAACACCACATTTTAAGTCGGCATGATTTGCTGACGAGAATTGCCTAATTCGTTTTATCTTTGCGCCTCCTTAATTAACCGAGTTTAGGACTCTTTTAAAACAATTAACCCATGGCAACGAAAATCCGCCTACAACGCCACGGCCGCAAGGGTCGTCCCATCTTCACGATCGTCGCAGCCGACGCACGCGCCAAGCGCGATGGTAAGTACATCGAGAACTTAGGTCAGTACAACCCCAATACCAACCCCGCCACCATCGATCTCGATTTCGATCGTGCATTGGATTGGATCATGAAAGGCGCCGAACCCACCAATACGGCCCGCGCCATCCTTAAATACAAGGGCGTCATGATGAAGAAGCACCTCCTTTTGGGTGTGCAGAAAGGCGCTTTGACCGCTGAGCAAGCCGAGGCGCGTTTTGAGGCATGGTCTGCGGACAAGTCAGGCCGCATCGATGCGAAAATTGAAAACTTGAACACTTCTGCTAAGACCGCGAAAGAAGAGCGCCTCAAAGCAGAGGCCGCTGTGAAGGAAGCACGTGCTGCCGCCATTGCTGCGAAGAATGCTCCTGAGCCCGTCGCGGAGGAGGTTGTAGAAGAAGTTGTGGCGGAAGAAGCTCCTGCTGACGAAACGGCCACTGAAGAAGTTGTAGCGGAAGAAGCTCCTGCTACCGAAGCGGCTACGGAAGAAGTAGCAGTGGACGAAGCCCCGGCTACCGAAGAGGCTTCTGAGGAAGCTACGGCAGAATAATCGATTGATGGAGGGGTATTTCCAACTCGGATTCCTCCGGAAAAAACACGGATACAAGGGAGAAGTAATTCTCCATATCGAATCAGATCATCCAGCACGCTATGCGTCGCTGGATGTTCTTTTTTTGGAAGAATCCGGAGCCCCTATCCCCTACTTTATTTCAAGCATTCGAAGCCACATCACCGCCGAATTCATCGTTCGTCTTGAGGATGTCGTGGAGGAAGCACAGGTGGATGCCGTCGTCGGCCGCACGGTCTATTTGCCTGACGACGCCTTGCCCGAGCTCGACGACGATCAATATTACTACCACGAAATCATTGGCTACACGGCCAGCGATCCGGCCATTGAAGGCCAACTAACGGTGGAGGAAGTGATGGATAGGCCGGGGCAACCCCTCTTGGTTCTCCGGCATCCAAGTAAAGAGGATCTGATTTTAATCCCTTTGGTTGAGGACTTTGTTTTGGAGGTCAACAAGGCCGAAAAGCATATTCGCCTCGAGGCTCCCCCCGAACTTTACACGCTTTAATCGCGCTCAAACCTCGCTAAGGCGCTCATCAAAGCGAATGCCCCACTCCGCCAATTCAGCGAGAATCGGCGCATACACTTCTTTCCGCATAGGCAGGAGCACGCCCCGTTCTTGGATCAGGCCGAGGGTCACAAGGCGGGTTGCCATGGCCACTGGCAATCCAACCGTGAAGGCCATCGCCGTATTTTGGGCTGACTTTCCTTTGCACACCATGGAGGACTCCAAACGGAATTTTTGACCTTGGAGGGTATAATAAATGCGGTGCCACATGACCAGCATGTCGGTATCCGCCGAAGTCATGGTCCACTTTTTCTCCAAAATATGCTGGAGTACCTGGGCCGGGGTACCTGACGAAAGACCCACGGGCTCCTCAGCGAAAAGCCCCAACCATTCAAACATCTCCATCAGCTCCGAATCTTGCGGAATCTGCAGGTAATGCATCAGCTTAAGTTCGACACTATCCGATATATGGTAGGCCAGGAAACTGTTGATAAAGCTGCGGTGGGTCATCCGTGCCACGCCTTCCATACGGTAGCTATCATCGGTCGCTCCGAGTTGGACAAAAACATCCCAGGCACGGCAAAATCCAGGGCGACGCAGGGTTCCCCGATACATCGTGGGGATGCCGTCTAACCCATACTCCGAGATGTACTTCAGGGAATCGCGGTTGGCATACCCTTCAAATCGTCCGTAGCCAGGAATAGTGAGAAATTCGGTGCGACGGAAGAGCTTGTGGTAGGGAATGAACTTGTATAGGCCCTCTTGAATGAATTTGACTGCTCCCCCTGCTCCCGCCATCACGACGTTGCGCGGGTTCCAAGTGAACTTGTATTGCCAAGGATTGCTAGGACTTTCAGGCGCTAGAATTCCACCACAAAAACTCTCATAGGAAGTGATTTCCCCTCCTTTTTGGCGAATTTTCTCCAAAATTTCCATCGTCGACATGTGGTCAATCCCTGGATCGACCCCACATTCATTGAGGAAAATCAAGCCTTTTTCGCGCGCCTGCGAATCGAGTGCCTTCATTTCTTCGCTCGCGTAGGATGCCGTCACGAGGTGTTTTCCCATCCGAAGGCATGCGCGCGCCACATCCGGATGCATCATCGCCGGGAGCATGGAGACGACAACATCCGCCTGGTCAATCCACGAATTTCGAATAGACTCTTGGGATAAATCCGCGGTGTGGGTCTCTACGGCAGGGTATGGCGCACATTTGGCCTGCAAGGTTTCGGCATCTTGGTCCACCACATGGAGGTCCCATTGCGCGGCATCGGGATGGGTGGCGAGGTATTCAATGAGGGCGGATGTGCTGCGACCAGCACCTAGGACAACGATGGATTTCACTGAAAGGGTGTTGAAAACTGATTGGTTTTAGAGACTTTCGGGGACGAAGGTAAATTACATTTGCTCTAACCCTTGATTGAATTCGCATGTATACCCCAACCTCTGGGAGTCCATCCACTGTTTCGTGGATTTCGGCCCTTGGCTTGCGGGAGGCCTCCGTGGTCTACCAAGCCCCCCCTGAATTTCTAACGCAAGAAGCCTTGCGTCTCCAGCGCGCGCAATTGACCGCTGACGGCGTGTTAAGCATTGCTACGGGCGCCTTTACGGGCCGCTCTCCGGAAGATCGCTTCATTGTCAAAGATGCCTTAACCGCCGACCGCGTTTGGTGGGGAAAAGTGAATAAGCCCTTTGACGAGGCCGCATTTAAGGCGCTTAAAAAGAAAGTACTCGCCTATTTGGACGGTAGAAAGCTCTATGTCCGCGACGCAAAAGCCGGGGCCCATCCCCAATTGAGCCTGCCCATTCGGGTTATCAATCAGTATCCAGAGCACAATCAGTTTGCGTTCAATATGTTTATTGAGCCCAGCACGGAAGAGCTGGCGCATTTTGAACCTGAGTGGACCATTTTGCACGCCCCAGACTTTCATGCTGATCCCGCCGTGGACGGAACGCGCCAGCCCAATTTCGCCATCCTAAGTTTTGCCGAGAAGACGATCCTTATTGGCGGTACGGGGTACACGGGGGAGATTAAAAAAGGCATTTTCTCTGCACTCAACTTTCTCTACCCAGAATTCCATGACACCTTCCCCATGCACTGTTCGGCCAATTTGGGCGACAACGGGGATACGGCCCTATTCTTTGGACTCAGTGGCACCGGAAAGACCACCTTGTCGGCAGATCCCCACCGCCTGCTCATTGGAGACGACGAGCACGGCTGGACGGCCGACGGCACCGTCTTCAACTTTGAAGGCGGTTGCTACGCCAAAGTCATTGACCTCTCTCAAGAGAAAGAACCGGACATTTGGAACGCGATCAAGCCCGGGGCTATTTTGGAAAATATTGTCATGAGCGACGCCGGCGTGCCCGACTACGCAGACAAAACCATTACCGAGAACACCAGGGTGTCCTACCCCATCGAGCACATCACCCATGTCGCCCCCGGGCTGCGTGGGCCGGCTCCGAAAAATGTGTTCTTTTTGACCTGCGATGCCTACGGGGTCCTTCCTCCACTCTCAAAGTTGGGGCCCGAGCAAGCCGCCTACCATTTTATTTCCGGATACACGGCCAAAGTAGCCGGGACGGAGGCCGGCGTCACTGAACCTAAAGCAGTGTTTTCCGCTTGTTTTGGGGCTCCGTTCATGCCCTTGCATCCGAGTGACTATGCCTCCATGCTGATGAAGCGCATGCAGCAGGGAGACCTCCATGTCTGGCTCGTAAACACGGGCTGGGTAGGCGGCGGCTATGGTGTCGGCTCCCGAATTAAACTCCGCTACACTCGCGCAATGATTACGGCCGCTCTGGAGGGTCATTCCTTGGAAACCACCCCAGATGAGGTATTCGGGTTTGAACGCGTAACGGCATGCCCTGGGGTTCCCTCAGAGGTCCTAAACGCGCGAGGACAATGGAACGACGAAGTAGCGTACGACCTCGCCGCAGCGAACCTGGCGAAACGTTTTGTCGACAACTTCAAAACCTTTGAGGCGGGGGCAACGCCCGAAATTTTGGCCGGCGGCCCTCTCTTAGGGGTCCAAGCTTAAACTCGGCGTACAAAAAAAGGAAGGACCCCGCTTTGGCGGGGTCTTTTCTTTTACAGCATGTCGTTAGCTAAGTTGGCAAGTTCGCTCCGCTCTCCTTTCTCGAGCGTCACATGGGCATAGAGATCCTGCCCCTTCAAGCGGTCCACCAGGTAGGACAATCCGTTGGACTGCTCATCGAGGTAGGGCGTGTCGATTTGGTGTACATCCCCCGTGAATATGAACTTGGAATTTTCCCCCGCCCGGGTAATGATGGTTTTCACCTCGTGGGGCGTCAGGTTTTGGGCCTCGTCTACAATAAAAATGACGTTCGACAAGGATCGGCCTCGGATGTAGGCTAAAGGCGTTACCAGAATTTTCTCGTTGGCCACCATCTCATCAATTTGCTTGTAGTTGCGGTCCCGCTCCCCAAACTGATTTTTGATGAATTTCAAATTGTCCCAAAGGGGCTGCATATAGGGATTGATCTTCTGCTCTGCATCACCTGGCAAGAATCCGATGTCCCGATTAGATAGGGGGACGATGGGCCGAGCCAAATAGATTTGCTTGAAGTCGCGGCGTTGCTCCAAAGAACCCGCCAGAGCCAGCAGGGTCTTTCCCGTTCCCGCCACCCCAGTGAGGGTCACCAATTTGATGTCCGGATGCATAATGGCGTGGAGTGCAAACGTCTGCTCACTGTTGCGGGGCTTAATCCCGTAATAGCTGCTTTTTTCGACCAACTCCATATGCTTGGTTTGGCCGTGAAAAAAACCCAACGCCGAAGACCGGGCGGATTTTAAAATATAGAATTGGTTGGACTGCAATCCCAGTTTGCTATGGGCCTTCGCTGCCGGGTCGAGTTCCACCCGTTTGGACTCATAGAGGGTTTGCAGCGCTTTCGGGGGGAAGGCATCGATCTCGCCGCGGCCCGTGAAGCGCGTATCCGTCTCCTTCACTTTGCCCGTCAAATAATCTTCGGCCGCCACGTTGAGCGCCTTGGCCTTGAGCCGAAGGTTGATGTCTTTGGTCACCAGAATGACAGGACGATGGGGCTCCTCCTTTTGCAAGTACAGGGCGGCATTGATGATTTTGTGGTCATTCTTGCCCTTGCCATAAATTTCGGTCGCATCCACATCCAGTCTTGGGGTGGCCATAATCACCCGGAACTTGCCTCGTTTTCCACCATTGAGGTCAATCCAATCCGTCAAAGGTTTATCCGCAGCCTTTTTATCCAGCATGCGAATGAACTCTCGGGCTTCAAAATTCTTGGTATCGCTCCCCTTTTTGAACTCATCCAACTCCTCCAAAACCGGAATGGGGATGGCCACATCATGTTCTTCGAAGTTCATGATGGCGTGGTGATCGTACAAAATGACGGAGGTATCCAGAACGAATATCTTCTTGACGGGCTTGCTCGCTTTAGGCATGGTGTCTCGACTGTTTAGGGTTAAATTAGGGGTATAATTCGGCACATCGAAGCGCACCGCAGAGATGTTTTGAACAAGCCATGTAGCATAACCTCGTGCCTTCAATGGGCATATTGACCCCGAACCCTATGATGGATGCACATATCCAGAATATTCAGGCCCAATTCGGCTTTCAGAGCTCCGAATTGCTTTCAGACATTGCCCAGTACGGGCGTTTCTGCCGTTTTTCCAGTGGTGACCTGATAGCAGAACCGGGAATGCCAGTGGATTTTGTGCCGTTGATTCTGAAAGGAAATTTGCGCGTCATGCGTCGGGATGAAGATCATGACCGGGAGCTATTTCTCTACTTCTTAACAGCAGGATCTACGTGCTCAAGCACCATCAACTGCTGCATGACGGGGAAGAAGGTCACCGTAGAAGTTGTGGTCGAAGAAGAAACCGAAATGGTCTGCATTCCCAATGCCTCAGCCTCTGCGTGGATCAAAACACATCCTGAATGGCTTGAATTTGTCCTACGCAGTTACCAATTGCGGTTTGAAGAAGCCCTGCATGCACTGGATGAGGTGGCCTTCCGGCAATTGGATGAACGTTTGTGGAACTTCCTCTCGGAAAAGGTGAAGCTTTCGGATAGCCAAACGGTGGAAATGAGCCACTCAGACATTGCCCAAGCTCTCCACTCCTCTCGAGAGGTCGTTTCCCGCCTCCTCAAGAAACTCGAATCGGAGCAACGATTGACGCTGGGACGAAATCGCATCGAAATCCTTCGCTAACTACCCCTATTTTTGCCGCATGATTCGAATGTACCTCCGCTTAGCCATCGCGGCCGCCATCGTGGCCCTCGCAGTTTGGCAATTCACCGATGCCGAAATCGGCAACGGCATTTTCTTGATTCTCTTGGCGGGCATTCCCGTGTTGTTTCATTTCCGAAATGAACGCATCCTCCTAGCCTTGTGGTACGTGCGCAAGCAAGACTTCGTCAAAGCAGAACGTCAACTCGACGCCATTGGCCACCCAGAGCAAACCCTCATCAAAGGGCAATTGGCCTATTTCTACTTCCTACGCGGATTGATGACTTCTCAGACCAATTTATCCAAGAGTGAAACATGGATGAAGAAGGCCCTGAACACCGGACTACGACTCAAACAGGATCGGGCTCTAGCCAAGATGCAGTTGGCCGCCATGGCTATGACCAAGCGTAAGAAAAAAGAGGCCCAAATCCTCCTAACGGAAGCAAAAAAGCTGGACGACAAGGGACTCCTTGGCGACCAGCTTAAGATGCTCCAAGCGCAGATGCGCCGGATTTAATTCGCTTATTTCTTGGCGACCGCGGGGTTCACGCCCGCCGTCATGTCTTTACTAATAGCGGCGCGTTCGAAGCGCAAACGGCAATTTTCACATTCGAGGAGAACCGTTTTGTCATCGACCTCGAGGATTTTACCGTGGATCCCGCTTGTGGTCACCACTTTCATGCCTTTTTCCAAGGCGGCACGGAATTTATTCTCTTCCTTTTGCTTCTTCATCTGAGGACGGATGAAAAAGAAATACATGACCGCCACAATGGCGATCAAAGGCAAGAAGCTAGCGAGTCCACCTTGTGGATCGGCTTGAAGAAATGAAAGGGTCATAGATTATTCAGCTTTGGGTTCAACTTTGGCCGTAATGGTCAAAACTTTTGTGTTCGGGACGGTATTGGCCGACAAGGTCACGGTCTTGGTCTGGTTTCCGGGCTTGCCCGTGCTATTAAAGCGTACCGTGATGGTGCCCTCCTCGCCAGGAGCGATGGGTGCATTGGAGTATTCCGGGACGGTACAACCGCAAGAACCTTGGGCCGAGGAAATAATCAAAGGAACTTCACCTTCATTCGTGAAGGTGAAATCTGTGGTGCCCACCTCGCCTTCTTTCATATCTCCGAAGTCGTGGCTTTCCTTGTCAAAACGGAAGACCGGCACCGAAGCCGAGGTCGCCGCTTCCACGGCCATCCGCTCGTCCTCTGATTTGATTTTGGACGTGGCGTCCGAGCAAGAAACAAGGGCCAAAAATCCGGCCGCAAGAATGAAGGTGTGTTTCATGGTTTTTGACGTATTTGTGGTGAAATTACGATTCAATCAGACCTCTTCCCAACTTCTGAATGCGCCCCTCAGCCTTCAGGTCGATAAGCATTGCATCCAATAGTCCATTGATAAATCCGGGGCTCTTTTCAGAGCCATACTGCTTGGCCAATTCAATGGCTTCGTTCATGCTCACTTTGGTTGGCACCTCAGGGAAATGGACGACTTCCGTCAAGGTCATTTCCAAAATGCAACGTTCTACAGGGGCCAGGCGTTCGTAATCCCATTTGTCGGCTTTACCGCGGATTCGATCCATCCATTCTTCGTGGGCATTCACCGCTTTTAAGAATAAGGATGCGCCGAATTGGGCATCGGATTCATCTTTGAAAAGGCGGACTAAAAGGGGCTTACTGCGTTTGGCGTTTTGGAGCGTTTGGACGGCCATCATCTGTGCGGCATCGAGGTCATCTGCCCAATGCATGCTCACGGCTTCGTAGTGGGCATGAATGGATTCATTGTTGGCCACAGCTTCGCGGTAGAAACGCTTGAACCAAATCACGCAATCCGCCTCAGTCAGGGTATCCGTTTCATCGAGCCACCCTGATTCCGCGACGTCATTCCAAAATTCAAAAAATGCGGTGCGCAGGACGTCCACCGTTTCGCCCCAGAATACGCGCTTCTTCTCCCAAGCTCCTACCACGCCTTCGTCGTTCACGAGGGCATGCATGAAGGGCATGTCTAAAAGCACGGCAATCCGATTCTTCCGGGCCTCAATGGGAAATTGCTTATTCGTTTCAATCTCTAAGCGCTCCGCAAGGAATCGGTGAAACTGCCAAAACATGCGCAGTTCGTAGAGGTACAACTCGTAGATGGATTCAATGCTGTCGTTCAGTCCTTCTAGCGCACGTTGGCGGTCGAGGGATTCGCCTTGGTAGTAGGCAAACAGGGCCTGCATGACTTTGATGCGGATGTGACGACGGGTAAGCATAGAACGATTTTGAGCGTCAAAAGTACGGCAGGTTCCGGGTTTCCGGCGCTAACACGCCCTCAAACTTTGGCTCCTTGGTACCAATCCGGATAGTGGTGGAACTCGAGAACCTCCTGGGACTGGGGGTGTGTGAAGCGCAAATAGCTCGCATGCAAGGCAATCCCCGCTTCCATCCAAGGAGATCCGCCATAGAAGACATCCCCCAAAACAGGCACATTTCGGTGGGCAGCCTGCGCGCGGATTTGGTGGTAGCGACCGGTAAAGAGTTCGACCTCCGCCTCTCGTTCGGACTGGCGATGACCGCGAAGGCTGGCGCGTTGACCGGCCGGCGCCTCAACAACGACCGAACGAAATTCAGCCGGGCGCTTTTCCAGCTGGTCTTCCCAGTACCACTCCCCTTCTGGGAGAACCTCCTCGGTCCGAAAGACGTAGCGCTTGCCTATTTGACGTTTTTCAAATTGCTGCATTAGCCGGGTGCACGCCGTTTTCTTGCGCGCAATGACTAATAGACCACTTGTCGGCCGATCCAGTCGATGGACGGCCCACGTCGTCCCTCCCCATTGATGTTCCGCCCAGTCTTGGACATTGGGGTGACCATGCTTATCAGGTTCCACCATCAATCCCGCAGGTTTGACGATCACGGCGATCCAGCCGTCTACGTAGAGGACTTCGGGTTCTTTTTCCATTGGACAACGGTGGTGTAAAGGAGCATCATGAGCAGGCCATAAAACGCATCCTCCACAGGGATCGTTCCCAGGCGGATACCGAGGTTCTGGGCGTCATTGTACCAAACAATGGGTTCCTCCAAACCAGAACCAGTCAGCACGCCATTAACCAAAAAGAAAGGAACCAGGGCCACGGCATAGCTCCGGAAAAAGGCAGCCAGCCACCAAGGTTTCCAGACATACGTCAAACCCAACCCTGCCCCGAGCAAGAGAAAGGTCCAAAAGGTATAAGCCTGTTGGGGATGGTTCATGGCGACGGCAATGCATCCCATCCCCGACCCCAGAGCCAGGAGGTATACCCATGAGCGCGTTTGGCCCCACGGGAAAAAGAGTTGAAGCACTTCATAAATGAAGTAACAAGCCCAGGGCACCACCACAAAGAAAAGGACCTCTTCCAAGGGCAGGCCAAAGAAGTCCCATCCAACGAGGTAGGGCTCGGAAAACCCCCAAACTCCTTGCGCGGTAAACCACGCATCCCAGGGCAAGAAAAGGACCCAGACCGCCATGGTGGCCGCCAACAGACGTTTCCATTTGCCGATGTAAAAAATGCGTGGTTCAAAGGCACGGGTCAAGGGACCCAGAAAAACGAGGAGATCGAGTATGAGATACAGGCGAGACTCCACTTAGGCCTTCTTTTTTTGAGCCCGAATCCAGTCCAATGGAACCCATAGTAAGCCAAAATGCTCCGCCCCATCCTTGGTTAAGGATTTGTGGTGCAACTTATGCTTCAGCCGCACGGCATTCCAGTAGGGAGAATTGCTTCGTTGCAAGAAGCGAAATCGCTGGTGGATGAAAATCTCATGAACCAAGAAGTAGGTGAATCCGTATGCGGCGATCCCGAGCCCAAAGGCCACGGACTCCGACACGCCATACATCATGCCTAACATGATGCAGAGCCAACTTGGAATGGCGAAAATTAGGAAGAAGTAATCGTTCTTTTCGAAAAAGCCTGGCTCTTTCGTGTGGTGGTCCGCATGAAGAAACCACAAGGGGCCGTGCATCAAATACTTATGTGCTGCCCATGCTGCCCCTTCCATGAGCACATAGGCCAGCACACCAAAAAAAACGTCCATCATCCAGGTCATAACACGAGGGGTTGGCGGTTAGTTCAACCGAGCTAAGCGTTCCAACACTTCCACAAAATACGTCCAAGACTTTTGAACACTGGCGATTTCCACGCGCTCGTCTGGGCTGTGTGCCCCACGAATGTTGGGTCCAAAAGAAATCATTTCCATACCGGGACAGCGTTCACCGATAATGCCGCACTCCAAGCCTGCGTGGCACGCGTTGACATGGGGCTCTTCCGAGAAAAGGTCCACGTAGGTTTCACGCATCAGAGAGGCCAGCGTACCGCCCGGAGCGGGCTCCCAACCAGGATAGGACCCTGCGAAGGTGGTGGTTAAGCCGGCCAAATTCAGCACCCCCGCAATGCGGTGTGCGGCATCCATCTTTTCGGATTCGGCACTGCTTCGTGTCAGGCAGAGCACCTCCACGCCGTCGGGATGAATCTTCAGCTTGGCCACATTGTTGGAGGTTTGCACCAAACCGGGAACATCCGGATTCATGCGCAAAATGCCCGCAGGGCAAGCTGAGATCGCCTGCAAGAGGGCTTGTTGTGCACCCGCCGCCAGGACTTCGAGGGTCGTCGAACCCAACTCCGTCAAAACACATTCCATAAGCGGATCGGTGCTGGCATGCTCCCGAGTGAGCTCCGAAGAAAGCCGAGCAAACGTGGTGTGCAAAAGATGTGCATGCGCCGCTCCCATGATGACGGTGGCTTGGCATTCACGCGGAATGGCGTTGCGCAAATTCCCGCCTTCTACCCGGTGGACCAGCACACAGGCCTCGCGCTCCAATTCACGTAACAAGCGAACCATCAATAGGTTGGCATTGCCGCGTCCCAAATGGATGTCCATTCCGGAATGTCCTCCCGTTAGGCCTTTAAGCGTCACCGTATACGCCAGAGGATCTTCCACCGGCGCAGGACGGTAGGCAACTTGCCCGAGTGCCGTCACGTCGATGCCACCGGCACAGCCAATGGTAAGCTCTTGGTCATCCTCCGTGTCGATATTGAGTAAGTATTTTCCTTGAATCCAGCCAGGTTGTAGCCCTAAAGCCCCAGTCATCCCGGTTTCCTCGTCCGAAGTGAATAGCACTTCAATGGCCGGGTGAATGAGGTCCTTGGAGCGCAACGTAGCCATCGCAAAGGCTACGCCAATGCCATTGTCTGCACCCAGCGTCGTGCCGCGGGCTTTCACCCAGCCGCCATCGATGTACATCGCAATCCCTTCCCGGTCAAAATCATGGCCCGTGCCTTCATTTTGTTGGCAGACCATATCCAAATGGGCTTGAATAACAACGGTCGGGGCGTTCTCCATCCCAGGACTCGCGGGCTTGGTAATGCGGACGTTCCCAACAGCATCCTTGTCTGTGGGCAGCCCCAACGACTCCCCTACTGCTACCGCAAAGGCTTGCACTTGGTCCTCGCGCTTTGACGGGCGGGGAACCGCATTGAGTTCTTCAAAGGCGGTCCAAACAGAGGTAGGTTCGAGGTGGGCTAGTGTGTTCATACGAAATATCAATTTTCAAGAAGTTTTGGGGCGATTTCGGGAGGCCCTAAAGGATCGGTCGACGCTCCGTCATCGGAGAGGTCCAATTCTGATCCATAATCCATGGAGGGCGTCCATTGAGCCTGCACGCCATTTTTGCGATCGTAGCGGTAGATTAGGGCAGATTGATTGTAGTAGCCTCCTCCTGGTATGTGCTTCCATTGGTACATGCGGCGGGGGCCTTCAAAGGCATTCGGAACAAGGTCGGGCATGTAAGCGCTGAACCAAGCCATGTCCAAGCCTAGCCATTCCCAGCGGCCCGGAGTCGTTTTCGCGGCCTCAAAGAGCAAGGCATCCAATCGCCGAAACTGAATGTAATCAAGCCGTTCCACTTGGGACCAAACAAGGGGCTGTCGCATGAGAAGTTGAGCATCCAAGGCGCTGCTCGATAGCACATTCCCCAGGGTCCAAAATTCCGTTTTGGCCGGCTCAAAAGGGCGCAGTTGGTTCAGAATGCGCGCCGTAACCAAAACCTTATCGCTCAAGGAAATAATGCGGGTGAAGACGCCGACCGAAGCCGATGCATCCAAGGTCGCCGCACCTTGGTAATTCCTTTTAATCAAATCGGCCGTATTCCCTCCCACAGCCGTATAGGCTTCCAAAAATGCCGCATCATTGGCACTGCCATCCAGCAATAAGATTGTTCGGCTATTGGGAGCCATTTTTTGGGCTGCCACGGCCCGCTCCGCCAAACGCGAAATCTCCGCCGTCCGCATGGAAGCAGCCGCAATTAGATAGGGTTTGCCTTCCACATCCACTTTTCGCGAAACGGGGTTAATGACCGGGACGCCTTGTGATAGAGAGGCCAATAACTCGCTGGCATCCCCACGGAAAGGCCCTATGATTTTACATTCTCCAGTTTGACAGAGTGCTTGACGGTTGATCCGTGCCATGAATGCCTCTGGGGTGTAGGACTGCAAAAGACCGTTGACCTCCATCCGGTAGGTGTTGGTAGCCTCCACATGCTCCGCCAAAACGAGCTGAATCTCAAATCCCGCTCGGTTCAAAGAATCGACCCCGGCGCGCAAACCGCTATAGAACTGAACCGCCATTCGGTTGTTCATCGTCCACTGAGGCGATTCAAACGAAAAGGTCTCTGCGGAGTCGACGCCCAATTCAAAGGGCAGCGCCACGATCCACGTTTGACGTGGAATGGTCAGGGCGCTATCCGCCAAAAGGACTTGCCCCTGGACCGCCGTTGTGACGGCCAGCAGCGCAGTGAAAAAGAGGGTTCTTATTCCCATTCAATGGTTGCAGGGGGCTTGCTGCTGATGTCGTAGACTACGCGGTTCACGCCCCGGACGTTGTTGATAATGCTATTCGAAATTCGGGCCAAAAATTCATAAGGCAAATGGACCCAATCCGCGGTCATCCCGTCCGTGCTCTGAACGGCACGCAAGGCCACAACCTGCTCATAGGTTCGCTCGTCGCCCATTACGCCCACCGACTTGACCGGAAGCAAGATCGCCCCTGCTTGCCAAACTTCGTCGTACAAGCCCGCATCACGCAATCCTTGGATAAAGATGTGATCCACTTCTTGGAGGATTTTCACTCGCTCGGGCGTGATCGCCCCTAAGATGCGAATGGCCAAGCCCGGCCCGGGAAAAGGGTGACGTCCGAGCAACGCAGCCGACAAGCCCAAGGCCTTGCCCACTCGACGCACTTCGTCTTTAAAGAGCGAACGCAAGGGTTCCACCACGGAAAGCTTCATGAAATCAGGCAGCCCCCCCACGTTGTGGTGGGATTTGATGGTCACGGAAGGTCCATTGACCGATACGGATTCAATGACATCTGGGTAAATCGTGCCTTGGCCCAAAAATTCCACGCCCGAAATGGCCATGGCTTCACGGTCAAAAACTTCTATAAAGACCCGGCCGATGGCTTTGCGCTTGGCTTCGGGATCTTCTTGGTTGTCTAGGGCGGCGTAGAAGTCGGCGGAAGCATCTACACCCTTGACATTAAGGCCGAGGCCGGCATACTGGGTGAGAACCGAATCGTATTCATTTTTACGAAGCAGTCCGTTGTTGACGAAAATGCAGTAAAGGCGATCGCCGATGGCTTCTTTGAGCAGCATAGCGGCCACCGTGCTGTCGACGCCGCCACTCAAACCCAATACCACTTTTCCGTCGCCAATCTGAGCGCGCAGGGCCTCTACAGTGCTTTCGATGAAGGCATCCGGCGTCCAGGAGGGGCTACAGCCCGCGATGTCGTAGACAAAGTTCTTCAAGAGTTGCACCCCGTGCTCCGAATGGTGGACTTCGGGGTGGAATTGGATGGCGTAGGTCTCTTCGCCTTGGAAACGGTAGGCCGCTACATGGACGTCAGCCGTGGAACCCTCCACCATGGCGTTCTCCGGAAGGGCCACAATCGTATCGCCGTGGCTCATCCACACGCAAGAGCCCACGGGAACACCTTGAAGCAAGCGAGACTCCCCATCTACGGCCGCCATATTGGCGCGACCATATTCGCGGTGGGTCGAGCGGGCTACCTCACCACCCCGTGTTTTTGCCAGATACTGCGCCCCATAGCAAACCCCAAGCAAGGGTATCGTGCCGAACATGGGGCTTAGATCGGGATTTGGTGCCCCTTCTTCCAAAGTGGAAAATGGCGATCCGCTTAAAATGACCGCGTTGAAATCTGCCCAATTCTCAGGAATGTGGTGAAATGGATGGATTTCACAGTAGACTTGGAGTTCGCGAACACGGCGTGCAATGAGCTGGGTGTACTGCGAACCAAAATCGAGGATGAGGATAGCGTCTTGCATGGAGGACAAAGATACTTCGCATCCACAGGGCATCATGCCTCAAAAGGCAGGTTTTTCAACAGGTTTATTCCCCTGATTCGGGGAGCATCCACGCCCACAAAAAGGGCATCCCATCATGGAGATTTAAGTGGGTGATCAGGCCTTCTTCCATCGCGTCAAATGGAAGTTGCCCGAATTGGTAGGCCAAATCCAAGGCGGTCCAAGTGCGCTCTTGCATCGTCCCTGCTCCACCGCTTTCCACAGAACCCGGGAATTGGGTGGATTTCACGGCGAGAAAAGCCTCCCATCGCTCGCGTTGCATCCGCAAGACAGCCCGACGTGCGCGCTCCCGCATTCGGCCCTCTTCACGGGATATTCGCTTGAGCCACGCGTCCACAGATCGCTCTAAATCAGAATACTTACCGTATTCCTTTTCAACTAAAGCACGAATAGAATCGGTGACCGGTTGTTCCCCGCTATCTGGCGCACCTTCTTCCCGAAGCCAAGCCTCGCGGACTTCCGAGATTGTACTATGGTAAGACAACTTGTGGGGCAACAATTTTTGCCACATGCGCCATGATTTGCTCGGCCACCATTCCAAGGAGGTCCTCAAGTGCAGGCGCACGGCTGGCATTTGGCGTTGCTGGAAGTATGGAATAAGTTGCAACCAGTATTCCATTTCGCCCGCCCCACCTGCGTAAAGCACGTTGGGCAATATACACTCTTGGTACACAGGACGTAGGATGGCATTGGGACTGAGCGTTGCGGGCTGAGTTTCAACTCGAGCCATAAGGGCGTCCTCCTCCATCTGTAGGGACCCGGCCTGCCATTTCCTGCTGCCGAGGTAGTCCAGTCGCGTTCGACGGCCGCCCTCTAGCAGGAATAGAGTCGAGGGCTTCACGTCGACGGGTGGCTTCCAGCCCTGTGCCGTCCATGGCGCATCATTCTGAGCCGAAAACATGCGTTGGTGTTGGATTTCATCTTTCCACAGATCCGACGCCAAAGCCTTCAACCGAGCATCTGAAGCGTCCAAGCAGAGGACCGTGGGATGCCAATGGGCCATCATTCGGCGCGTCGCATCCGCTAAGGTTTCACCCGGAAGGTAGGACGCCTTGAGGATGTGAATTTGCTCGGCCATTGCGCCGTGGGCACCCCAATCCTTTTCTATCGCCGCGATGACAGGCAGCACGGCCTCGGAGGGAATACATCCCGTGGCCCATCCTTCGTAGGCGAGCGGCATGCTGTAGCGCTTGCCTCCAAACGAAATATGCCGAATCTCCTCCACATCGTGGTCTTCCGTGGCCATCCAAAAAATGGACACGACAGGCCGCGCGGGGACTTTCCACTGCGCGCTCAGCGCAGCGACTTCGCGGATTTTGCTGTGCACATACAAGGGTCCTCCACCCAAAACAAGCTGGTGTCCGCAGGTCATCGTCACGGCTCCGGGTTGAGCGAGCACTCGAAGCTGAGCTTCTTGATGTTCTGTCAATCCCTGGGCCGCATATTGGTCACGGAGAACGGCCACCACGGCGGCGCGCGCTTCGGCCGGATAGCCCGCAGCCCGTGCTTCCAGGAAGGCATCACTCAAGCCTTGAAGGTGCGGCGAGCCTGAAAAGACCTCTTCCCGTAGCGCGAGCACGCGTCGAGCGATGGGGGTTTCTTCATGGGACTGAGGGTGAAACTTCATGGGCGGACTTCTGGGGGATGGTAAAAGTACGTTCGGGGCTCCAGTTGGCCGTTGGCGAAGGCTTGCTGTAAAATCTTCTCTATCCAAGCATCTTCCTCCACTTGACTCGGTTCATAGGCCTTCTTGATGGAAATATCCCACCACGCGGCGGTCACATTCCAGCCCACCGCCTGAATCCATGAGCGGTATTCCCGGATGAGATCAAAGACGGTCTGGTGGGTTTCACGGAAGACAAGTTTGCAGAGAATTTGGCCCTCCGAAACCGTGAGTTTGTGCAACTCAGGCTCGAAACGCTCGGACAGGTATTTCTGGTACCTCTTCGTGATACGTTTGCGCTTGAAGTAATTCGTCTCGGTGGCTAAGCGCATGTTCAAGCTATCCAATCGCTCGCCGAGTCCCTTCGCGTAGGGATAGACTTTTATCACCCGGCGCTTCAACCTGAGGTAATTCAATCGAGCCTCCGCATCCGAAAAGGTGGGCTGGTCCAAGACCATAACCTCATCGAGAAAAATCCATGGAATCGTGTCTTGGCCAATAATGGTCGCTTTGGAAATCTTCCCTTGGTACATGACTTCCACTTGGGCGTGCAGCCGGGGTGCTGCCCAAAGTGCCCAAGCCAGGATGAAAAATCTTAGCGACGTCGCCATGCCGAGGTAGAGGCCGCCCCGCTGGTCACGGAAGGCTGTACTTGACCTGTGCGGTACTGGGCGAGAGCCGCAGCAATCGCATCATCTTGCCCCATTTCCAACAGGTCGGGAGAAAAATGTTGGTCGACAAAGTGGGTATCGAAATGACCAGAAATAAAGGCTTCATGCTGGAGTACAAACTGCCCAAAGGGCAGGGTCGTCTCCACCCCAATGATGACGTAGTCCGAAATCGCCCGGCGCATTCGCTCCATCGCAGAGGTTCGGTCGGGGGCATGAACAATGAGTTTCGCAATCATCGGATCGTAGTAGATGGCAATGTCCATGCCCTCTTCCAAGCCATCATCAACGCGTATACCTGGACCCTGTGGGCGGCGGTAAACTTTAAGAGTTCCAATGTCAGGCGTGAAACCCTCGCGGCAATTCTCGGCGTAAACACGCAATTCCAAGGCATGGCCTTGCATGGGAATTTCCGCCTGGGTGTAGCCGAGCGGCTCTCCTGCGGCAATGCGCAACTGTTCACGAACCAAATCCAGCCCCGTAATGCACTCCGTGACGGGATGCTCTACTTGGAGGCGGGTGTTCATTTCAAGAAAGTAAAAGGCGCCCGAAGCATCATAAATGAATTCCACCGTACCGGCACCCACATAGCCGCAGGACTGCGCGGCCTTGACCGCCGCTTCCCCCATGGCTTGCCGTTGATCCGGGGTGAGAATGACCGAGGGTGCCTCCTCCAAAACTTTTTGATGGCGTCGCTGAATGGAGCACTCCCGCTCATGCAAATACACGCAATGGCCATGCTGGTCCGCGAGGATTTGTATTTCGATATGGCGGGGTTGCTGGACGTATTTTTCAATGAATACAGCGCCATTGCCAAAGGACTTCTCGGCTTCCGATACCGCCATCTGGAAGGATTCTGCAAAGGACGCAGCGTCATGAACGATGCGCATTCCCTTCCCTCCTCCTCCGGCAGATGCCTTGACCATCACCGGGAAGCCAATCCGCTCGGCTTCGGTTTGCGCCTCGGCCACTCCTTGAATGGCGTAAGCCGTCCCCGGTACCAAGGGCACACCAAATTGCTGAACGGCTTGCTTAGCGGAGAGCTTATCCCCCATCACCTCGATGGCCTCGGCACTCGGTCCGACGAAGCGGATCCCTGCTTCGTTGACTTTTTGGGCAAATGTGGCATTTTCACTGAGGAAACCATAGCCCGGATGGATGGCATCCGCGCCTGTTTGGCGGGCCACCTCTATGATGCGGTCCATTTGAAGGTAGCTCTGAGCGCTGGGAGCGGGTCCAATGCAGTAGGCTTCGTCCGCACAGGTGACATGCGGAGCGCGGGCGTCCGCTTCGGAATATACCGCCACGGTCGTCATCCCCATTTCCTTGGCACTGCGGGCAATGCGAACGGCGATCTCTCCTCGGTTGGCTATCAATAGTTTGCGAATCCTAGACATGGCGGGGTTTTCCTCTGCAAAGTACGCACAGAATCCGTACTTTGGCCCCCATGGAATTGTACTTGGATTCAGCAGACCTGACGGAGATTCGATCCGCCTTCAAATTGGGCTTTTTGGCCGGCTTGACGACCACGCCCACCTTCATGCAACGCGAAGGGGTACTGGATGTCGATGCCACCATTTTGCAGTTGGCCGACATTGTCCCAGTGTTGCAAATTGAGGCCTTGGGCCACACCGCCGAGGAAATTGTCGCGGAAGCCAAACGCCAAGAGGCCCTCGGTCTCGACCGGGCACGCACCGTGTACAAAATTCCCATTTCCATGGAAGGCGCACGAGCATGCCGCATGCTCCGCGAGGAGGGCTTTTTGGTTAACCTGCACCTCGTGTATACGCTTCAGCAAGCCTACATCGCCATGGCCGCTGGGGCTACCTATGTCTGCCCTCTGGTTGGTCGCTTGCAGGACCAAGGCACGGATGCCTTGCAGTTGGTTTCGGCCATCGTGGACCTGAAACACCGCCATGGCTACGAGACAAAAATTATGTTCTCCAGCGTACGCCACTTGGAACACATTCGCAATGCGATTGAAATTGGCGTGGACACCATCACGGTTCCCTGGAAGGTCATGCAACAAATGACGTCCAACCACCTCACGCAGTTAGGTTCAGACCAATTCTACTTGGACAACCGTCGCGTAACCATGACGGTCGCCCAAGCCATGCGTGCCGCGGATGTCTGCCTACCTCCCACTTCGACGGTACAGGAAGCCCTCGTGCACATGACCAAAGGGGGATTTGGTGCGGTCGTCTTGACCGAAAATGGACGCCCGGTAGGTATGTTTACGGATGGCGATGTTCGCCGCTGGTTGCAAACCGCCGAAAATCCAGACTTGCATTTACCCATCGCGCAGATCGCCACCTTGCAGCCTCCTTCGACCATTCCAGCTAGCGCCAAATTGGCCGAAGCGGAACAGCGATTTAAAGAAGCCAAAGTGGACCAATTGGTCGTGGTCGAAGAGGGTCAAGTGCTGGGCTTGTTGGATGTCCAAGACTTGATGGCATGAAAGCCCTCATCCTCGATTGGGACGGTGTTTTCCACGATGGCCGCAAAGGACCAGACGGAAGTAGTACGTTTTCCGAAATCGACAGCATGGGATTAAACCTGCTGCGTTTTGGACACTACCTGCAAACCCAAACGCTTCTCCCAATCGCCATCGTGACCGGTGAGCGCAATGCCTCCGCAGAGGCCTTTGCTGCCCGCGAGCACCTCAACCATTTCTGCTATTTTGCCAAAGACAAGCGGCGCGCACTGGCCCCGTTGCAATCTGCATGGGGAATCGATGCCGCGGACTGGGGCTTCCTTTTTGATGACGTTTTAGACTTTGGCTTGGCGGCGGAGGTCGGCCTTCGGGCCATGGTCTACCGCGAGGCCTGTGAAGAAACCTACCACTATGCCGTGAACCAAGGTTTGGTTGATTGGACCATCCCCGCGGACCATGCGGTGCGCCGTTTTGCCGAGCGCGCATTAACGGAAGCAGGGCACTGGGAAGCGACCTTGGAAGGCCGCATCGAAATGTCTCCCGCGTACCGCGCGTATTGGGCAGCGCGTCAGGAACTTTCACTGGAAGTCCTCGACCTGCGCGAAGAAGCCGTCCGGTAGGCTGAAACCATCTCCCAATAAAAAGCCGGCCCATTTTAGGAGCCGGCTTTCTTTTTTAGGATTCCTGCTGTCGCTATTTCGCGATGCTTGTCGCGCGGGTTTCCCGTATAACTGTGACACGGACCTGACCAGGGTAGGTCATCTCGTTCTGAATCTTTTGGGAGATATCGAACGCAATGGTGCTCGCTTCCGCGTCGCTCACCCGTTCGCTCTCCACCATGACACGCAATTCACGTCCGGCATGGATCGCAAAAGCTTTATTGACGCCCTGGAATCCCATGGCCATCTGTTCGAGGTCCTTGAGGCGCTGCATGTAGCTTTCCGCCAATTGGCGTCGGGCACCGGGACGGGCGCCGGAGATGGCATCACATACCTGGATAATGGGGGACAACATGGAGGTCATCTCAATTTCATCGTGGTGTGCGCCGATGGCGTTGCAGATGTCGGGCTTTTCGCCGTATTTCTCCGCCCACTGCATGCCCAGCAAAGCGTGGGGTAAATCCGTCTCCTCAAATGGCACTTTGCCGATGTCGTGAAGCAAGCCAGCACGCTTGGCCGCTTTGGGATTGAGCCCTAACTCAGAGGCCATGACGGCGCTCAATTTGGCCACTTCTTTGGAGTGAGCCAGCAAATTTTGGCCATAGGATGAACGGTACTTCATTCGGCCCACCATGCGCATCAACTCGGGGTGCAATCCGTGGATGCCCAATTCGATGGCTGTGCGCTTGCCCAATTCGGCCACTTCGTCCTCAATACTCTTGGTTACCTTTTCCACCACCTCTTCGATGCGGGCTGGGTGAATTCGGCCATCCGTGACCAGTCGATGGAGAGAAAGGCGGGCAATCTCGCGCCGCACCGGATCAAAGCAACTCAAAATGATGGCCTCGGGTGTGTCGTCGACGACAATTTCGACTCCGGTCGCCGCCTCCAGGGCCCGAATATTTCGCCCTTCGCGGCCAATGATTCGCCCTTTCATCTCATCGTTCTCGATGTGGAAGACGGAGACGGCATTCTCATTGGCCTGCTCCGTGGCAATCCGCTGAATCGTTTGGATGACAATCTTCTTCGCTTCCTGATTCGCGGTCATTTTCGCCTCCTCTAGAGCTGTCTGGATATAGGACGAGGCCTCATGCTTTGCCTGCGCTTTCACGGCCATGATCATCTCCTCCTTGGCCTGCTCGGCCGTGATGCCAGCCAAACTTTCCAATTTTTGCAGCTGTTGATGCAGCGTTTTGTCCAACTGGCTCTCTTTGGACTGCATGCCTTCCAGCTTTCGCGTGTAGGATTCTTCCAACCGCTGTAACTCTTTTTCACGGCGGCGCATTTCCTCGACGTTCTTCGAATGTTCGCGCTGGGCCTCTTTCAGTTCGCCGTGCTGTTCCCGAATCTTCGCTTCGCGTTCTGCGGAGCGTTGTTCGTGCTTTTCTTTTAATTCCAAGTAACGTTCCTTGGACTGGAGCATTTTCTCTTTTTTCAGAGCTTCTCCCTCTTTTTCGGCTTCGCGTAGGATGGCGGCTGCCTTGGACTTCAAGGCCGTTTGTTGCAAGACCACAGCGCCTACGGCCCCGGCTGCAATACCTCCCAACCCTGCGAGGATAAATCCTATCATGGTTTCTTCAATGTCAAAGTTCCCCCACCAAGACCTTCTTGATGGGTTCGAATCACGGGGAACTCAACTCTGACTCAACACGGCGTCCAATTGGGCCTGTACGCTTTGAAGGCGGTCTTGAACCCCCTCCAATTCTTTTGATCCCTCGCCCCCCTTCAATCCCAACATTTGGTTGGCAAGTTGAAGGGCACACATGGCCAAGGCATCCTGTTTGTCCCCCACTGCATAGCGCTCTTCAAAGCGCTGCATAGCGGAGTGTATCATCGCCACCGCTTTCCGGACTTGCTCTTCCTCTGGACGCTCAATGGTCAGGGGATAGGTTCGTCCTGCGATGGTGACTTTTATTTTTAGCGTATCATTCATGACTCCAATGGGATCAGGCGTTCAGCTGCGCAAGGCATTTGTTGATTTCCCGGACCCATTCGTTAAGTTGACTCTTCAAGGCTTGGCGCTCTGCCTGGGTGCCATTGAAGGCCATCAACAAACGAAGTTGTTCGATTTCGCTCTGCATCGTAGAACCTTTTTGCTTCTGGAGCGTCAGCTCCCGGCTTAAGTTCTCCACCTGCAGGGACTTCTCTTCCAGTTCCGAAATAGCCAATCGGTAACGCTCGATCAAAGTATGAACTTGATCCTGAATGCGTTGTATTTGGTCTATTGCAGTGGACATTGAAGAGGAAATTGAACATTCAAACTTAGCCAAACTCTGGGGCATTTCCTATCTTCCCCGACAGATATGCCGCGCATTTTTATCGCTTTTTTTGGTCTTTGCTCCCTAGGTCTTTGGGGACAAGGGGGGATTGTCGTTCAACCTATTGCAGGAGAGGTGGATTTTGCCGGAACCTTCGGGGAACTCCGCTCACATCACTTTCACTCTGGGGTTGATGTCCGAACCCAGGGCCAAACTGGGTGGCCTGTGCGGGCCGTCCAAGATGGATACTTAAGCCGAATGGTCGTTCGGCCTGATGGGTTTGGATGGGCATTATATCTACGCCATCCTGATGGCCACACTTCCGTCTATGCCCATTTGGATGATTTTCAACCATCCTGGCATGAACTAGCCATGACGCGAGCGGCCGCCTCCCGATCGAGCCGACTCGACCTGTATTTTGAATCCAATGCCTACCCAGTTCGGGCTGGCGACACCATTGCATGGTCGGGCAACTCAGGCGGATCTGCCGGCCCCCATTTGCATTTTGAATGGCGTGACACCCGAACGGAAGAGCCCTTAGACCCCTTTGACCATGGCATGTTCTATGGAAAGGATAGCTATCCGCCCCGCATTGTGGCACTGCACACGGCCGATGGGCAAAAAGCCCCCGTTGCCTCCGGCGAGTGGTCCACCCCCCTGCGCATCCAAAGCTGGCAGGACCTCTCCGCAGAAATCAAGGACAAAAAGCACGCTCAAGGGCTGAATTTGGGCATAGAAGCCCTTGAGGTTCATTGGACTTGGGGCGGCGAGGAAGCATCCCATGGATTTCATCTCGATCGCTTCTCCTTTGACGATACCCGATGCGCTGATGGACTCATGCAGCCGCAAGTCCACCGCCGAACAGGTCTGCGCACCTACCGCCTTGCCCCCAGTCTCGGGGCCGCGCCTGTCTGGAGCGCTCCAGATAAGTCCGTCACGGCACCGGGTCGCTACACCCTGACACTCACAGCCCGCGCTGTGAATGGGGATTTGGCCACTGCTCGAGGCCCCGTGGACCTTCTGCCAGGAAGCGGCCATCCTTGGTCTGACCCAGAGGTGGCGAACAAAGTGGACATCCAAGCCGGGGAACGCGTGGCGGAGGACTTGAAGCTGACCTGGAGCCGGGGAAGCTTCACGGACCCCTTGGTCCCAGAGTTGGTTAAAACGGGCGAACGCAGTTGGAAGGCCAGCCCAGATGTCCCCGTTTTGCGGGCCCTGCGGTATGAATGGACCCCTCCAGCCGACTACCCTGTGGCGTGGCGAACCAAAACCGTGATGATCGGCCGGGATCCCCGGGGATCCTACCGCATTGTGGGTGAGCCGCTGCCCGACGGCCGAATTCGGTTCAACATGAAACTTTACGGCACCTTGACCATCGTACAAGATACCGAGGGGCCCACGTTTACCACCTTAAAAACCGCCACGTTTCAAGGTCGGCCAGCTTGGTACATTGGCCTGCGTGACAACCTCCTCGACATCACGCACTATGGCGCAGAAATCAATGGCCAATGGACGTGGTCATACTACGATGCCAAAAACAAACGTTTGTATATACCTCAGGGTGCGCAGCGCTCCGGATCCCTCACACTATTTGCCCAAGATGAGGCCGGAAACCGAACTACCTTTGACGGGATACTTCCATGAGCATGCGACCCATCCTTTTTGCCCTAGCACTGTGCCTCCATTTTTTGGCTTTGGGCCAAGACGCCGTCCAGGTCAGTGGGGTGATTTTGGCGCAGGATTCTGCACGCCAGACCATTCCCAACGCAAAAATTCAGGTCAAAGGCCGTCCCTTGTTGGTGGAATCGGGGGCCGATGGTTTTTTTAGTATCGCCGCCGCTCCCGGGGACTCTATCGTCTTCCGCCGCTTTGGCTTTGCTCCGGAAAAGCTTTGGGTACCCGACAGCCTGACTGGGGACTCCTACCTCGCCGTCATCCAAATGGAATGGAACACCCTAGAATTGGAAGAAGTCATCCTCTACCCGTGGCCACGCCCCGAAGACCTCAACCGCGAGTTGCTCGCCATGGAGATTAAAACAACGGAACGCGATATCGCCTTGCGCAATTTGGCCATTCAATCCCTCAAAGAGCAAGCCCGCGCCATGGGCATGGATGCTGGAGAAATGCAACGCTACATTATGACCGCCCAAGCACAAAGTGTGCACAATGCCAACCGGTATTATGGGTCGAATGGAGGCACCGCGATTTTGGGTCGATTGAGCGATCCGTTTGCCTGGTCTCAATTCTTCAATGCCCTAAAGCGGGGAGATTTTAAAAACTAATGCTGAGCCTGCTTCTGTGTGCTGGCGCTTGGGCTGGGTTCCCCGCAGATACCGTCCCGCAGGAGGGTACACTGCAAGAGGTTGAAGTCATTGCGCGGCAAATCGAAGCGAACACCATACGCCTGCAAACGCTCAATTTTGGCGGCGTCGGCCAGATAGGCGGATCCATTGAGGGCTTAGTTCGAAGCTTGGCTGGCGTTGCGGGCTCCGACGAACTCTCGTCGCAATATTCCGTTCGGGGCGGAAACTTCGATGAAAATCTCTTGATTATCAATGGATTCGAGGTGTATCGCCCCCAGTTAGCCCGTAGTGGACAACAGGAAGGATTGAGCGCGATCAACCCTGACTTCGTCCAGTTCCTCTCTTTTTCTGCGGGCGGATTCGATGCCTCGAAAGGCGACAAGCTCTCGTCCGTCCTGGATGTTCAGTACCGCAGCCGAAATACGGATGCCCTTCCGGGTCAGCAAGTGCGTGCCGGACTCTTCTCGGGCCGCATTTTCGGTTCAGCTCTTTTGGATCACGCGGGTCCTAGGGGGAAGGTGTACCAATCCATCGCAGTAGGTGCTCGCTACCGCTCTAATGCCCCCTTTATTCGAGGGGGTGACGTCCAAGGGGATTTGCGCTCTCAGGCCCAGGATGTGCAGTTTTTGTTCGAATCGGCCAGTCCGAGGTGGTTTCATGAAGTCTTAGGCATGGCCCAAGCGAGCACCTTTGCCCTTCGCCCCTCCTCCCGAACGACCGAATTCGGCACCGTCACCGAGGTGCTGCGTTTGAACGTCTTCATGCGAGGCATGGAACGCTACGAATACCAAAATGCTTTTTTGGGTGCCCGAAGCCGCTATACGCTTAATGAGACCCAGCAACTATATCTCGAATCCAGCGTAGCCCAAGCCCTAGAAAAAGAGGATGTCGATGTAGAAAGTGCGTACCTATTGGGGGAAGTCAACAACAACTTGGGATCGGATTCCTTTGGGGAAATCTCCTACCTGCGTGGTTCAGGCGGCCATCAACGCTATGCCCGAAACACATTGTGGGTGCGGGAATGGCAGGCCAAAGCAGGCTATGTCTACAAATACGAGGACCAACGCCTCGAAGCTGCGGTAAGCTACCGTCATCAGAATGGACTGGATATGGTGCATGAATGGGTGAATTTGGACTCCGCAGGTTACAGCTTGCCCCATCAACCCACCACGGTGGTATTACAGGGAAATGACACACTTCGCACCACCAAAGAAGGTCTGCGCTTGTTCCAGGTAACGGACAGTCGCGGACAACTCGTCAACGGAAAACTGCACGCACATCTGCTCTGGCAACGCGCCATTCCCGAAGTAGGTTGGAAGCCGGGTTGGAATGCTGGGCTGCGCTACGTGCGGGATAGCCGAAGTGGCGAGCAGCGCTTGAGCCCACGGCTATCGATGTATTGGAGCTTGCCGAGCCGACATGGGGTGGAACTATCCCTTGGGTCCTACGCCCAAACAGCCAGTGTACGCGAACTCCGCGATTGGTCTAGCGCACGTTTTCTAGATTCTGCACGCATGCAGCATGCCTGGCACGGCATCGCAGCGGTGGAGAAGCGCTTCGAATCCAATGGACGACCCTTCTTTTGGCGCGGTGAGGCCTACATCAAATACCTTGATCGGGCCTTTCCTTTTGAGCAAGACGGCATGCGGGTGCGCTATTTGGGCGAGGGTCCAGGCATCGCTCGGGTGGTGGGAATTGACAACCGTGTCCACAGCGAATGGCTTCCCGGGACGGAGTCATGGGCCAGCCTCTCCCTCTTTCGGGCCCAAGAAAAATTTGATGGCGCCTGGACGGATCGTGGCAGCGACTACCGCTTCAGTTTTTCGTTGCGCGTCGAGGACGCCCTGCCAGGGAACCTTTCGGACAAAGTCTACATGCAAATCAATGTAACAGGCGGATTTCCATTTGGGGCGCCGTTGGAGTCGGCCAAGGATTTCCGAAGCCCCCCCTACCGCCGCATGGATTTGGGCTTTCAGCATGACTTCGGGCCCAAGGCAAGCCTCGGTTTGGAAGTATTCAACCTCCTCGAAATTCGGAATACTGCCTCCTACTTTTGGATCATGGATATTTCAACGGCCCGTCAGTATGCCGTCCCCAATTATTTAACGAACCGATTGATCAATGTGATCTTCCAATATTCCTTTTGATGCGCATCGTAGAGCAACTCCCCCACCCAGACTTCCGCATTGTCATTTATGCCACGGATACCCAATTTATTGTGGAAATCGAAGCAGGACCCATGCGCCAAGCCTATCGGTTCAGCAAGGAGCGCTTTCCCGTGGTGAGCGACGTGAAGGAATGCATTCAGCCAGCGTGGTTGGAGCGCGTGCGAACGCACTTCAACGGAATGTATGTGGACTGGAAAGAAACGTGGGATTAAAAAAGCCCGCAGGGAGTTTAACTACCCTATACACCAAACAAGAAGAAACCTTGTTCCCCCCTGCGGGCTAATTAAGAACACCTAACTATAGGGTTTGTTCAAATTGGGTAAAAACTTTTTCCATGCGCTCGAGGGCTTCCTCCATTTGGCTTTCAGTAATTACCAAGGGCGGGGCAAAACGTATGATGTTTCCATGGGTTGGTTTGGCCAGAATTCCGGCGTCGCGCAATGCCAGACAAAGATCCCAGGCGGTACTCGACTCCGGGGAGTCATTGATTAATACGGCATTGAGCAAGCCTTTGCCCCGAATTCCTTTAATCAACGCTAAAGAGCCAATGCGTTGAGCCAGTCCTTCGCGAAACTGATTCCCACGGGCCCGAGCATTCAGCATCAAGGCTTCGTCTTCCATGACGGATAGCGCCGCTTGCGCCACGTTGGCGGCAATCGGATTTCCTCCAAAGGTGGAGCCATGTTGGCCTGGGTGAATGGTGAGCATGATGGCATCATCAGCTAACACTGCGCTCACCGGATATACCCCTCCTGACAGGGCCTTGCCGAGGATGAGGATGTCCGCACGGGTATACGTGTTCGGATTTCGCTCACAGCGCCCCGTTTGGCACCCACAATCGCCACAGGTAGCGAGCCAAGAGCCGGTCCGGCCAATCCCCGTTTGGATTTCATCCGCCATGAACAAGACCCCATGGGCTTGGCAGAGTTCAGCCGCCTTGGACACAAAGTGGGAATCGGGCACCACGACCCCAGCTTCTCCCTGAATGGGTTCTACCAAGAATCCCGCCACGTGGGGGTCTTCCAATGCTTTTGCCAGGGCAGGTATATCGTTGTACGGAATGCGTTCAAAGCCGGGCATGTAGGGGCCAAACCCTGCAAAGCTGTCCGGATCACTCGAAAAGGAAATGATGGTGCTCGTGCGGCCGTGGAAGTTTTCTCCACAAACAATAATTTTTGCCTGATTGGCCGGGATTCCTTTGACATCATAGGCCCACCGTCGGCACAGCTTGATGGCCGTTTCTACCGCTTCCGCACCACTGTTCATGGCTAAGACTTTGTCATAGCCAAAGCGCTCGGTAATGGCTTTTTCAAAGGGTCCAAGTTGGGCATTGTAAAAGGCCCGAGAGGTCAGCGCAAGGGTTTTCGCTTGGTCCACCAAGGCACCCACAATTCGGGGGTGACCATGACCCTGGTTTACCGCAGAATAGGCGCTCAAGAAGTCAAAATAAGCCTTTCCCTCCACGTCCCAGACCATGACGCCTTCTCCCCGCTCTAGGACAACGGGCAGGGGATGGTAATTGTGCGCGCCGTAGCGGGCTTCGAGGTCCATATAATCGGTGGAAGTGTGGGCCATATATCGATGTTTTCCTCAAAGATAAGGCCCATTCGAAGAGTATCTTTGGGGGATGATATTAGAAGGTATTCGCATGGAGCGCGCCGGCGGGCGAGGCATTTGTATCGCCCATGCCCCCGATGGCAAAACCATCCTCGTTGCCGGCGCTGCGCCGGGTGACATCGCCACCATCAAGGTCCTCCGTAAGAAAAAAAAGCACCTCGAAGCGGTCATTGAACGGCTGGAGACCCCCTCCCCCCATCGGGTCGCGCCCACGTGTGAATATGCCGCGCACTGTGGCGGATGCAGCTGGCAGCATGTGGCCTATCCCGAACAAGCGCGATTCAAGGATGTCGAGGTTCAAGAAAACCTTCGCCGCATCGGCGGTCTGTCCTGCGCCGACACCCGGCCCATTGTGCCGGCCCCAGCTCCATTTCGGTACCGAAATAAGCTCGAATTCAGTTTTTCGGCCAGCCGCTGGCTGACCTGGGATGAAATCGCTTCGAAGCAACCCATGGACACGTCCCATGCGCTGGGTTTCCACGTACCTGGCATGTGGGACAAAATCATGGACATCGAAACCTGCCATCTGCAGCCCGAACCCTCCAACGCCATCAAAAATTTCATCCGAAGCTATGCGGTGGAGCATGCCTTGACGTTTTTCCATCCCCGCGAGAAGCATGGCTTGCTTCGCACCTTGATGCTCCGCTGCACCCAAGCCGGCGAATGGATGGTCGTCGTGCAGTTTTATGAAGCCCCAGAAGAGGCCGGACTTGCGCTGCTCGCCGCCGTTCAACAAGCATTTCCTGAGATTGTGAGCCTGTATTATGCCCACAATCCCAAACCCAATGACAGCCTATACGACCTGGATCTCCAGCTCTTTTACGGGGTGAGTTATTTGACTGAGCACATGCCGTCGGCTATTCCTGGCGGGCGAGCCCTTTCCTTCCGCATCGGCCCGAAGAGTTTTTACCAAACCAATCCGGAGCAAGCCCACCGTCTCTACAGCGAGGCGTTGGCGCTGGCTGACTTAAAAGGCGGTGAAACTGTCTATGATCTCTACACAGGCACTGGGACCATTGCGCTCTTTATGGCCCAAGTGGCGGGCAAAGTAGTCGGCGTCGAATCCGTCCCCGAAGCGATTGAGGCCGCCCGGGAAAATGCGCGAGCCAACCAACTCACCAATGCCCACTTCGAAGTGGGCGACATGCGCCATGCCTTCAGTGAAGAGCTGTGGGAACGCTATGGCAAACCGGATGTCCTGGTCACCGATCCTCCGCGGGATGGAATGCACCCCAAGGTGGTAGAACGCCTACTAGCCCTAGACATTCCCCGCATTGTCTATGTTTCGTGCAATTCGGCGACGCAAGCCCGGGACATCGCCTTACTAAGCGAGGCCTATGATGTAGCCACCGTGCAGGCCGTGGATATGTTCCCCCAGACCCACCATGTGGAAAACATCGCCCTTCTCACCCGCAAGACGCATGCCTGATCACGCAGAATACTGGGAGCAGCGCTATCAAGAAGCGCAAATAGG
>Ga0255752_10000898_pt1 | contig 36039 bp, 38 predicted proteins | sample 011ome_25_FD_179952 | JGI IMG/M metagenome (GOLD analysis project Ga0255752, IMG submission 179952) | Coastal salt marsh microbial communities from the Groves Creek Marsh, Skidaway Island, Georgia - 011512CT metaG (version 2) | ecosystem: Environmental > Aquatic > Marine > Intertidal zone >... | reverse complement strand
ATACAAGGCTCTCCCTTTTGCTGGTGAGGAGAAAGAAACCAGAGTTGAGAATTGATCTTCTCCTCTTCCCAAATTCATATACTGTGCAACAGGGCCAAGACCGTGAGTAGGGTAAAGATTTCCATTCCGCTTAGCGTAATGTAGTGTTCTCCAGGAGCCTGTCCCTCGTTCTTGTTCTTCCATTTGGAAACGAAGTTCATGAATATAAGCTGCTTCCGCATGGATAACTTCTCCAATGATCCCCTTCCTACAAAGATTTAAATAAAGTAGTTCATCCCTTCCATAATTTACATTCTCCATCATCATGCAGTGCTTTTGGGTACGTTCTGAAGTGTCAACAATATCCCACATTTCTTCTAAAGTTAAAGCGAGAGGAACCTCTACAAAGGCATGAGCTCCTTGTTTCATAACCTCTATGGCCATAGGAGCATGATTTTTCCAATTTGTGGCAATAAATACAGCATCAGGCTTTACTGTTTTAAGCATTTCTTTCCACTGGTTTTCTTCTCCAAAAAACCTTTTGATACTTTGATGACGCCCATCACCAACCGATTCACAGTTTTTAACAGAGCGATCGACTAGATCTTCGTAAAGATCAGAGATGGCGACAATTTCTGTTCCTTCTATAGCTGCCAATTGTTTGACATGTCCACTACCCCTAGCTCCAACACCGATCATGGCAACTCTTACTTTGTCAAGTTTGGGTGCTTTGTAATCTCCCATATAAGTTCCTCCCGAGGGATTCGCTTCTTTTTCCTGTGAACAAGCAATACTACTTGCCATATAAAGTGAAGCTGTCGACAGGGAAGTTTTCTTTAAAAAATTTCTTCTATTGATAGATTTCATAATTCTGTTTTAATTGTTTTTTAGGTTTATCAAGAACTTTATGGGACTGCTTTGATTTTTAAAGTTATAAAATCTTAGATTAATACAATTATCTTAAAGAAAAATCCGCCTTACTATTTTTAAAAATTTATATCTTTAAATAAATTAAAAACTATGGGAGTAGGTGGAACTTTTCTTGGAAGCCTTGCTGTTTGTTTGATTATTGCTTTAATCATCGAACTCAAGGAGCGACATTTAAACTAATATGGGTTATTTCTTAAGAAATATATTGGTCTATGGAGCCATAGCATTCGTGATTTGGATGCTTTATGCCGCTGTAAAAGGTATGAAAAACAAAAAATAGCCTTGTGAAAAATATATTTTCTAAAAACTATAAATTGCTTTTTATTCTGGGACTTTTAAAGAAAATAGGACTGCTAGTTTGGTTCTTGTATTTCTAATTTTAGTAGAAGTAAAAGCGTTCTATACAATAAAAAAAGCGCCCCAAAGGCACTTTAGTATAGTTGAATAAATTTACGTTTATTCCTCAGTACGACGACTGCCTTCCACATCAAACATTCCCATTAAAGTACCCGATATTTCATCCTCTTCAATCGTAAGTTCAAAATAGATGTCGTAACCTGCTACATAGGCTTCAATAGTAAAAACCCCTTCCTCTAGGGTTGTTCCATCAATTTCAAATTCAAAATCTCCTCCGTCTTGTGGAGTAATTGCAGAAGCATATTTATCTCCATCTTTAGTTATATCCAGATAAAGCGGAAGATCTCCAATATTATCAACTTCAAAAACAGTCATTTGATAAGAGCCCACATAAGGATCGCTTTTGAGGTTTTTTTGAACCCCACAGGAAACAATAAATAGTAGGGAAAAAAGAGCTAGTATTTTTTTCATGTTTATAGTTTTAATTAATTATTCAGTACTCTCAGCTGTGGCCGTGACAACTCGATCCCAAACAGTAGTTGTACCACTGGTTTGATCTTTCCAGGTCATTCTGTTATCACCGTTAGAAAAAGAAATCAGGTAATTGATAACGTTATTTCCTTGAACATATTGATAAAATCCAGTTTCGGAGTCGATTGACCAAGTGTAAACCGAAATCGCTGGGCTTAGACAACCCCTAGAATTCTGGTCTATAATAACATATTTAGTACTGACAATTTGTTCAGTAATAGAAGCTGTAAATTCCATACAAGAGTATTCTGGAATCAGCTCTACTAAAGATGCTTTTATTTCTTCCCAAACGGTTACTGATCCGTCAGGATTTGATATTGAATAAACTTGCCATTCTCCTATACTCCTATCAGGGATTGGAGTATCCTCTTTGGAGCATCCGAAAAATAAAGCTATGCTCGCAAAAACTAAAACAGAAGTGAAATTTTTAAATGTTATCATCAAATATTAAATTATCATTAAAATTAATTAAAAATATTCAATATAATACGTTTTATAATGTAAGTAAATAATTGCATGTCGAGACTCCGCTTGTTTTGGCTATTTTTGTAAGCATAGGTTCTGTACTTTAAATTAACTTTAACAGATGAAAAAATCAATTTATACTCTCCTCTTCTTGTTGATAATGGGTAGCTGTTTTGCCCAAACTCAAATAGAGGCTAAGGAGCTCACTAAAAAAGAAATCAAAGCTTTAAAGCGCCAAAAAGCTTTTGAAAAACAAAAACTGCGCTATGAAAAGCGGGGACTAAACGAATGGGGAGTGAATGAAAACGCACCCAACCTTGTTGCAGCCATTAGAGAACACCTCGGCTCTGCCAGAATTGATTTACAAAGAGGCTTGGTGATTATTCGCCAATCAGAATCTTTCAATAACGCACAGGCTTATCCTTTGTGGTTAGTAGATGGCCAGCAATTCAATTCTCCTCCAAATAATTTAGCCTTTCAGATTATACGTGAAGTCAAAGTTTATGAATCTTTAGCAGAAACTAATAAATGGGGGCAATTGGGTCGTGCTGGTGTTATAGAAATAATTACCTCAAACAACATAAATTAAGCCAGTGTCCTGTAGGCGTTATTTAAAATTTATTATTGGGGGTTTAGTGATATTGCTTTCCGTAAATAGCAATTGTCAAAATGTAAATGTCATTCAGGAACCCTCTTTGATTGTACTCGGAACCGTTCAAGACGGTGGCTTACCCCACATCGGCTGTGCTAAAAGTTGCTGTTCAAATTTGACTCCTAAACAAGGAGCACACTATCAGGTTACTGCTTTAGCTGTCAAACAACCAAAAATCAAAACAACTGTTCTTTTTGAGGCAAGCCCCGACATTGTATCTCAATGGAATCAACTTGGAAATAGCCCAACAGCAATTTTTTTAACCCATGCCCATATTGGACACTATACAGGTTTAATGCATCTTGGGAGAGAAGCTCTAGGGGCAAAAAACATACCCGTTTATGCCATGCCTAGAATGCACTCCTTTTTAAAAAGCAATGCCCCGTGGAGTCAATTGGTTGAATTAAAAAATATCGAACTTATCAAAATGACAGCTGAACGTCCGAAAACTCTTGGTAGCATTCAAATTACTCCAATTTTAGTTCCCCATAGAGATGAGTTTTCAGAAACAGTGGGCTACCGAATTCAAGGGCCAAATAAAGCTGCCTTATTCCTGCCCGATATTGATAAATGGGAACGTTGGAATACCGATTTAGTTGAGATACTCAAAACGATAGATTACGCCTTTATCGATGCTACCTTTTTTGACGAAGCCGAACTTGACTACAGACCTATTGATGAAATACCGCATCCCCTAGTAAAAGAGACCATTGCTTTGCTGGAAGCTTCTCCAAATCATCTCAAAAAAAAGGTTTATTTTATCCATATGAATCACACTAACCCTATGCTTAATCCAAATAGTAAAGCGACAAAATGGGTGCTCAATCAAGGATTCAATATTGCAAGAAAAGGGCAATCATTTGACCTCTAATCACTGCTTCCCATGGCTTTTAAAATCATTTACAAAAAAATCTATATCTTACTTTAAATTACTGAGTTAAAAGCAAATAAGTTAACCGTTAACTAATACAAGGGTCATATTTAAATGAGATTATTTCAACTACTAGCTATTGCCTTATTATTTATTCAGTGCAGTTTAAATATACCTGATGCTGTTGTCATTGAAATGGAGAATCTCCCTGAAAAAGTAGATTACAACTACCATATTAAGCCAATACTCTCTGACCGGTGCTACCAGTGCCATGGTCCTGACGAAAAAACCAGAAAAGCGGGTTTAAGATTGGATTTGGAAGAAGTTGCTTTTTCTCGGTTAAAGAGCGGAAATAAAGCATTTTCAAAGGGAAATCCATTTAAAAGCGAAAGTTTACACCGGATACTTAGCACTGACCTTGAAATAAAAATGCCCCCTCCTGAGTCAAACTTAGAATTAAGTTCTAAAGAAAAAGCTATCCTTATCAAATGGATTGATCAAGGAGCAGAGTGGAAAGAACACTGGTCCTTTATTTCCCCTAAAGAGAAAGCCGTTCCTTCCACAGTAGATCATACTATTGATTACTATATTTCAAAAAAGCATGAGGAAAATGGAATGACATTTTCAGAACCCGCTTCTAAAGAAACACTCATACGGCGACTCTATTTTGATCTTACTGGTTTACCTCCAACAGTAGAGGAGGTTGATTCTTTCCTTAACAATTCAAGTGAACGAGCCTATACTGAATTGGTTGATAAACTGCTTAATTCTCATGCATATGCAGAACGAATGGCTGTTGATTGGATGGATTTATCTCGTTATGCTGATTCTCATGGGCTTCATGCCGACGGACTTCGTACCATGTGGCCATGGCGTGATTGGGTAATTAAAGCCTTTGATGAAAACATGCCCTACGATCAGTTTGTCACTTGGCAGTTGGCAGGAGATTTACTTCCCAATGCAACCAGAGAACAAAAATTGGCAACTGCTTTTAATCGAAATTCACCCATGACAGCTGAAGGGGGTGTTATTGATGAAGAATGGCGTTTAAACTATGTCTTTGACCGAACCGAAACCATGAGTACAGCCTTTTTAGGACTAACAGTGGCTTGTGCCAAATGTCACGATCATAAATTTGATCCCGTTTCTCAAAAGGATTATTATCAACTTACTGCATTTTTTAACAATATTAGAGAATTGGGAATGACAGGTGATGATGGGGATTATGGACCCTTATTACCACTTCCAGACGAAACTACTGAGCAACATCTACAAAGACTGGAAAACAGTATCACTCAAATTGAAAAAGAAATTGAACTTAACGCGACTGACCTAGCCTCCTTGGAAACCTATATGGATGAGCTGCCTTCCTCCAACAAAGTGATGGATCGTCGAATTGGATATTATCCCTTTGACAAGGTTGAAAAAGACAAAACCAAAAAGAAAAAAGGGCACCCTTTTATTACAGACGGTAATGAAAATGTAGGTTCACGACTTGCTCCTAAGGTTGTCCCCGGGATAAAAGACAATGCCTTGCGCTTTGAACAAGATTACGATCGTCTCTACATCAGCAAAGAAATTCCAAATTTTGAATGGGTTGATCCTTTTTCCGCAGGTGTTTGGATCAATACAGACCAGCAAGATCCAAAGTTTAGACAATTTATTCTTGGTACTACAGGAGGAAAAAACAACTGGTGGCGTGGATGGGACTTTTACCTAGATGGCAGCAATCATTTGAATTTCAGACTTATCAATATAGCGCCGGGAAATATGGTTCATGTAAAAACCGAGCAAACCATCCCTGTTGAGCAATGGAAACACCTCGCATTCTCTTACAATGGAAGCGGTAAGGCGGAAGGAGTCAAACTCTTTATTGACGGAAAAGAAGTCGTGGTTAATAGTTTAATAGACAACCTTTACAAATCTATTAAGCCTGTTAGTGCTAGTGGGATGAAAATTGAAGATCGCCCCATATTAGTAGGGAAAAGTTATGAGGGCTCGACTGGTGATAATGGTACTTTCTCAGGAAGCATGGACGATTTGGTGCTTTTTGATAAAAGATTAAGTGCTTTAGAATTGGATTTAATTTACAAATCCTACCAAAGTCAAAATACGCTTCCTGATCAAAATTTAGTCAAACAGCATTGGATTGAAAATCACCCCAAGACAGTAGCTCTGGAAAAACAACTCAAAAATTCCCGTAAGCAATGGCTTGAAACCTTTAGTCCTGTTTTAGAAGTAATGGTAATGGAAGAATTACCCCAATCCAGAAAAACCTATTTATACAGTAGAGGGAATTACGACGAGCCCGCTTATGAAGTAAATGCTGCTGTCCCAGAAAAGCTCCCTGCTATGGATCCCGAATTGCCAAAAAACAGATTGGGCTTAGCAAAGTGGCTCTTTGATCAAAAAAATCCTTTAACTGCTCGAGTGGCAGTAAATCGATATTGGCAAATGATTTTTGGTCGCGGTTTAGTTCAGACCTCAACCGACTTTGGTGTTCAAGGCGCACTTCCAAGTCACCCTGATTTACTAGATGCCTTAGCTTTAGAGTTTATGGAAAGCAATTGGGATATTAAACAACTTATTAAAAAAATGGTGCTGTCTAAAACATACAGACAAACCTCTAAAGCAAGTCCTGAACTCTTGGAAAAAGACCCCAAAAATATCTTCCTTGCTCGAAGCAATCGATATCGCCTTCCCGCAGAAATGATCCGAGATAATGCCCTAGCAACAAGTGGATTACTCGTAAATCAAATTGGAGGTGAAAGTGTTAAACCCTATCAACCAGAAGGTCTCTGGAAAGAAAAAAGCACCTTTTCACTCCGCCTTTACGATTACAAGACAACTAAAGGAGATAGCCTGTACCGAAGAAGCTTGTATACCTTTATCAGGAGAACCTCTCCACCTCCCTCAATGATTGCTTTTGATGCAACTTCCAGAGAGGTCTGTACAGTACAAAGAGAGAATACCTCTACTCCTCTTCAAGCTTTGGTTCTCTTAAACGACATTCAATTTTTTGAAGCCTCAAGAGTACTTGCTGAACGCATACAGAGAGAGGCAGGAACTAAGGTTGAGGATCAAATTAAATACGGCTTTAGACTAGCTACTTCAAGACATCCAAATGATGAAGAAATTGCGATTTTAAAAGATTTGTATAATACTCAGTTAACCTTCTATCAAAAAGACGCTCGAGCTGCAAGAAAAACTATTCGTGTAGGAGAAAAAGCAGTTGATCCTAAATTTAATCCAGTAAAAACTGCTGCCTTGACTATGGTGGCAAATACCTTATTAAATCACAATGAAACTTTTGTAAAATACTAAGCATGAATTGTAACGAAGACCATCACAATAAAAAATATACACGTCGGGATTTTCTTACACGAACTTCTTTGGGTATGGGAGCTTTGACACTTGGCGGCTTATTGGGGCCCTCTCCTGTTTTAGGGAAAGATCTAATCTCTCAAATGGTTCACAGCAATGGATCGGGAATCCCTCACTTCGTGCCAAAAGCAAAAAGGGTTATTTATCTTTTTCAAAGTGGTGCTCCATCTCAACTCGATTTGTTTGACCACAAACCCTTACTCAATAAAATGAATGGTAAGGAGATTCCTGAAAGTGTTTTGGGAAATCAGCGGTTGACAGGAATGACTGCTGGACAGACCAGTTTTCCTATGGCGGGTTCTGTATTTGATTTTAAACAACACGGACAAAGTGGTGCTTGGGTAAGTGAGCTCATGCCCTATACCTCAAAAATTGTGGATGAACTCTGCTTTATCAAATCCATGTACACCGAAGCAATTAATCACGATCCAGCGATCACCTTTTTACAAACTGGTTCTCAACTCCCAGGACGCCCTTCGATTGGTTCATGGCTGAGTTATGGTCTGGGTACGGACAACAAAAACCTGCCTGAATTTGTGGTTCTTCTAACCAAAGAGAAATACGGCCAACCGCTTTATTCTAGATTGTGGGGTAATGGGTTTTTACCTTCTCAACATCAGGGTGTTCAATTTCGTTCTGGTAAAGACCCCGTTCTGTATCTTGACAACCCCCCTGGAGTAACCCAAGACAACAGAAAAACACAGTTAGAACACCTGAAAGAATTACAAAAACTCCAACATCAAGATGTCGGAGATCCCGAAATTCTCTCAAGAATGAAACAATACGAAATGGCATTTAGAATGCAAACTTCTGTGCCAGATGTAATGGATGTTAAGGACGAGCCTGATTATATTTTTGACCTCTATGGGGAGGACAGTAAAACCCCAGGAACTTTTGCAGCAAATTGTTTATTGGCTCGAAAACTCATTGAAAAAGATGTCAAATTTGTCCAGCTATACCATCAAGGGTGGGATATGCATGGAGACTTACCCAATCAAATGAAAATTCAATGTAAAGATACCGATCAAGCGACTGCAGCCTTGATTCAAGATCTTAAACGAAGAGGCTTGCTAGACGATACTCTAGTGATTTGGGGGGGTGAATTTGGAAGAACTAATTATTCTCAAGGTCTGCTCACTCCAGAAAGCTTTGGAAGAGATCATCATCCACGCTGTTTTACATTGTTTATGGCTGGAGCTGGAATTAAAAAAGGAATTACTTTAGGTGCAACTGATGAGTTTGGATACAATATCACTGAAAACCCTGTTCATGTTCACGATTTTCAAGCTACACTAATGCATCTGCTTGGAATAAATCACGAGAAACTTACCTTTAAATTTCAGGGTAGACGCTACAGACTCACCGATGTTCATGGAAAAGTTGTTCAGGAAATATTAAGTTAAAGATCAGCCCAATGAAAAAAACTAGAAGAGCATTTATTCAAAAATCAGCTGTTGCTGCAGCCAGCTTAACAGCAGCACCCTTTCAAAATATCTTTATCCAAACAAAAAAAATAGTGGAAGAAAATCCAATTGTCGGTCATGGAGATTTTAAATATCGAGTGGATAAGGAATGGGGAATACAAGACCCTACTCAATTTCCTGTAAACGATTGTCATGAAATGATTCTTGACAAAAAAAACAGGATCTTTATGACAACCACCCACCCAAAAAATAATATTTTGATCTACGATCGTTCGGGGAAAATTTTAGATGCCTGGGGTACTGAGTATCCTGGAGCCCACGGCCTCACACTTTCAACAGAAGGAGAAGAAGAATTTTTGTTTATTACTGATCCCGATACTCACAAGGTTTGTAAAACTACTCTAGATGGAAAAAAACTACTTGAATTTTTTACCCCTAAAGAAATTGAAGACTATAAAGAAGCTGCTCAATTTAAACCGACTGAAACTGCTATTGCTCCCAATGGGGATATCTATATCGCTGATGGTTACGGTTTAGATTTTATCATTCAATACGATTCGAAAGGAAATTACATTCGTCATTTTGGAGGAAAGGGAACTGATGATGATCAATTTGATTGCTGTCATGGAATTACCTTGGATACAAGAAAAGGAAAGCAGCCTTCTTTATTGATCACTTCCAGGACCGCAAATTGTTTTAAGCGTTTTACCCTTGACGGCAACTATATAGAAACTATATCCCTTCCCTCGTGCTATATCTGCCGACCTGTTCTAAAAAATGACACCCTTTACTTTGCTGTCATAGTAACCAAAGACTGGGGAACCTATGACGGTATGCTCGCTGTACTGGATCAAAACAATCGGGTAGTCTCCATGCCTGGAGGGAGTACTCCCGCTTACAAAAATGGAATGCTCGAAGCGCCTGCTTATGATCAAAAAACATTTTTAAACCCCCACGACGTCTGCATAGATGATGATGAAAATATCTATGTACCCCAATGGAATTCTGGTAAAACCTATCCGGTCAAACTTCATCGTGTATAAAGATGCTTTTACTTGAATTTAGTTCATTTATCGGTAGGTTTCACCCTTTAATGGTACATCTCCCTATTGGATTTCTGATTCTGGCATTACTTTTTGATTTACCTGCCATTCGGAGTAGAATGAATAATACCTCCTTGCTTTGGTTTTTTTCTTTTATTTCCTCAGCACTAGCAGTAATTCTCGGTCTATTATTGTCTAATAGTGGACATTATATTGAAGCTCAGCTTTCGCTTCATCAATGGTCAGGAATACTATTAACCCTTCTTTGCGGACTGGGTTGGATGATGCGATCTTCCTTTTTCAATATTCCCGATTTTAAAAAACTAAACAATCTATTGGTTATACTTTCTCTATTCTTTGTCGGTCATAACGGAGGCTCGTTAACTCATGGAGAAAATTACCTTTTCGAAGATGCCCCAGTATGGATTAAAGCACAACTTATCGATGAGGAAATTGAGCGAAATTTTACAGCTGTTCCCTTAGATAGTATCTATGCCTATAAGGATTTAGTTCAACCCTTGTTTGAAAGAAAATGTACATCTTGCCACAATGATCAAATCCAAAGAGGAGGGCTTAATATGACTACAGCAGTAGGTTTATTTACTGGAGGTAGCAGCGGTAAGGCAATTGTAAAAAAAGACTTAAATAAAAGTTTAGTTTACGATCGGATTATCAAAGAACAATCGGATAAAAAGTTCATGCCCCCCGCAGGGATTCCCCTAACCTACGCTGAAATTCAATTGATTGAATGGTGGGTCTTAGAGGGAGCAGAAATTGACAAACCGCTTTCAGAGCAAAATTTAAGTGCAGACATTCAGCGTCTGCTGCTCAAACATTACAGTCTTGATTCCAGAGAGAAACCTTGGTACGAAAAGGTGAGTTTAAAACCCCTTTCAGAGAAAGACTATTCCCGTCTTGAAAAACAGCAGTTGAGTTGGCGAAAACTCTCGGCAGATAATTCTTTACTTGACCTCCGCTTTCAAGGAAAAGCATTAACCGAAGAGACTATAGCTGTTTTAGCGGACTATGCTTCCTACATCACTTGGCTAAATTTAAGTGAAGCAAATGTCCAAAACAGTGCGCTAGAAGCTATTGCAAAAATGGAGAATCTCACGAGATTATATCTTCAAAAAAACGACTTATCGGATACAAATTTGGATCTTTTGGGTTCTCTCGATCATCTTGAAATTTTGAACCTCCACAGCACTCAGGTTGATCAGCAAATATTTGATATTGCCAAACAACTCCCCGCTTTAAAAAAATTGTATTTGTGGAATACCGCTGTAAGTAGTAATCAAATCAAGAGTCAACAAGCTTTATTTCCAGACACCGACCTAGTTGGAGGTCTAGAATAAAGACATATCACTGGGGGACATGCCTTGGTATTGAGGAGCCACCTCCCCCATGACTTTGTAAAAGCCTCCGGAAAGTGAATCTTTAAAAGCCTCCACCGAAAGGTCAGAAGCATTACTAATGCCTAGGGAAGGAATAATCCGATCGGGGGCGGCTTTGTGCCAATCGTGAAGGACACCAGCATCACCACTGGCGACAATATACACGTTTAAGTCATTAATTTTTTGAATCAACATCCTGACGCAAAAAGCTTGGCGGCGGGAGCTGCGGATCACCCCCCGGCATATTACTTAAAAACCAGGGACACATTTCATTGGCAAAATTGCTGTTAATTTGCATCGCATGGACATGAACATCGATGATGGGTTCGCGCTGTTGCCCCAATACAAATTGGGAAAAAAGGACAATACTCAGGGAAAAAAGTTTGGAATTATTCATTAAAATTTAGTTTTATTGATCTATTAGTTTCCGTTTCAGAACAAATTTATTACTAGACAAATCGAAAAAAATCCGAGCCTAATCGGCGGTGTAGGGTCTGTTTTCCATCAATCCTTTTCGAAATCCAGCATAGGCTGGTTTGGGTTGCAAATTTTCATCGTATAAAGTGGGCCAGTCGTTCAACTTAAAAAAAGGTTTGATCCAAGTGTCGCGATCGTTAAATCCCCAAAAGGTAATACCATAGCGCTGTGCCGGCGGAACAGCACTGTTGTACACCCGTACCAAGGTTTCGTATTTTTCAGCTTGTGCCGCAGCCATCTCGGCTGTAAGTTCATTAAAGGTCTGCTGCCCCCCATCGCGGTTATCGTCGTGTTTATTAAAAATCAAATCCACTTCAGAAAGATGTATTTTCAGCCCCGTAGCAGCTGCTTTTTTTAAGGTTTTATAGATCAAGGCATCCGGGATATCCATCCGATAATGCATTTGAAAACCAATCCCACTGATAGGCACCTCTTCTTTTTGAAGTTGCTCTACCAAGGCTAAAAGGCCATTTAATTTTAGGGTGTCACGTTCTAAGTTAAAATCATTCAAAAACAAGTCGGCCTCGGGATCGGCCTGATGCGCCCAACGGAACGCATCGGAGACATAGGAGATTCCCATAGCTTTTTTCCAAACGGTTTCCCGCAGGGCACCTCCCTTGGTTTCCATAGGCTCATTGACGACATCCCAAGCCGCCACTTTGCCTTTATAACGACCCACATAGGTGCTGATATAATCCGCCAAAAAAGAACGTAGCCAAAGGCTGTCTTTTTCGGCTTTTCCCTGAACCCAATTCGGCGTACCACTATGCCAAACCAAGGTGTGACCAAAAAGTCGAAGCTGGTTTTTTTGAGAAAATCCCACCAAAGCATCTGCATCTTCCCAATGATATTGTCCAGCTTTGGGGTGGACGCTGTACATCTTCATTTTCCGATCCGCAGTAATGCTGTTGAACTCCGATAACGTAAGGGCCAATTTCAGCGTATCGGCCAAAGTACTCTTTAAATCTAGGGCCGTGCCAATTGGATAGGGACTTAAATCTTTCAGTCCCTGAGGCGGTTCCTCACAGGCGGTAAAAAATATTGAAAAACTCAAAAGTGAACTCAATAATATTGATTTTATTAGTGTTCGTTTCATTTTTGTGGTAGGGATTGATTATTGTTTTTTCGAATAAATGTAAGCATTTATCTATAAATCAAAGTGCACTTTAATACTCCCATTTCATAAGGATTTTTAACTTTACACTGTGACTAAAATTATTGTTGTAATGGGTGTGAGCGGATGTGGAAAAACCACCTTAGGTAAAGTCCTGGCATCTACTTACAATTACACTTTTTTAGAGGGAGATGACTTTCACTCTCAGGAAAACAAAAAGAAAATGAATAATGGAATTCCACTAAACGACACAGATCGCCTACCTTGGTTAAAGCAAATCAATGCCTGCCTTAAAAATCATTTAGGAACTAACACTGTCTTAGCTTGTTCGGCCTTAAAAAAGAAGTACAGACAGCTCTTGAGTGATGATTTGCCTCGTGATTCAATTCTTTGGGTGTATCTAGATACTGATATTGCTGTTTTACAAGAACGAATGGAAAACCGCACTCATTTTATGCCGGCTGGCCTACTACAGAGTCAATTGGATACGCTAGAACCCCCAAAAGAAGGAATTAAATTGGACAGTAGTCTTCCAATCAAACAAATGATCGATCAACTAAAACCCTATCTTAATGAATACTAAAACACAGTGGGGAATTGCTGGAATGGGAGTCATGGGTACTAGTTTGAGTAGAAATTTCTCTCAAAAAGAAATCTCTCTAGCCTTGTTTAACAGACGTGTGGAAGGAAAGGAAGAAGGCGTTGCTCTGAAAAAAAAGCAACTTTACTCTGAACTTAATCCTACACAAGCCTTTGAAGAATTGAAGGACTTTGTTTCCGCCATAGAGCGGCCGCGAAAAATATTTATTATGCTGCCAGCAGGAGTAGCAACAAGCCATTTTTTAGAGCAGCTCATTCCCTTACTTTCAAAAGGAGACATTGTTATAGACGGAGGTAATGCACATTATAAAGAAACTGAGAAACGAGCAAAAAGGCTCGGCGACGAAGGCATTTTATTTTTGGGAGTTGGTGTGTCCGGAGGGGAGGAAGGTGCTTTAAAAGGACCTTCCCTAATGGTTGGAGGTGATCATACCGCCTATGAAATTGTAAAGGAGGACTTATTTAAAATCACTGCAAAAAACAATAATAAAATTCCTTGTTGTGCCTATTTTGGAACAGGAGGTGCTGGGCATTTTGTCAAAATGGTACACAATGGAATTGAATATGCCGAAATGCAGTTGCTTGCTGAACTATACGCCCTTGCAAGCTGCACTATGTCACATGATGAGATTCAAAAAACTCTAAGTCAATGGAATGCAACTAAAAGTAAAAGTTACCTTTTAGAAATTACCGCATCGCTATTAAAATTTCGAGAGGACAAAACTCCTTTTATAGAATTAATTCGAGATCAAGCTTCCAACAAAGGAACAGGGGCTTGGGCAACAGCTTCAGCCACAGAACTAGGCTATCCTAATTCACTTATGACAGCAGCACTCCATGAGCGTTTTCTCTCCTTTTTTAAAAAAGAACGCATTCAGTTTTCAGAATATTTTGACAAACCGAGATCAACTGTAAATATTTCCTCATCACTACTTAAAAACGCTTATGACTTATCCCGCTGGGTTAACCATCATCAAGGATTTGAAATGCTCACCCTAGCTGCTAAAGAATACAAATGGTCATTGAATTTAAGTCAAGTCGCCTCCGTCTGGGCTGAAGGCTGCATTATTAAATCTAATCTTATGGATGATTGCATTAAGCTTTTGAAAGACAACACTATGCTGCTTTTGAGCGAGGATTTTAAACAGCTTTTAACCAATGGAAAAGAGAATTGGAAAGAAATACTTCAGCAAGCGGTAGCAAATGAAATTCCTATCCCCTGTATGCAAAGTGCTTGGACGTATTTCGCTGCATTAAAAACTCAGAATAGTAGTGCAAATATTATTCAGGCTCAACGTGATTATTTTGGAGCACACGGCTTCTTAAGAGTGGATAATGACAGTCAAGGCCTAAAACACGGGCCATGGTCTTCTTAATCTATTCTGCCTACAGGACGGACCTCTGAACCTTTGACTCCAGTTAATCGATCTCCCAATACCCCGCGAACTGAATCTGCGATTTTAGTGATTTTATCAACCCATTCTGGACGGGCTACTGCGAGATTAACTTGTTCTTCTGGATCTTGACTTAAATCATACAACTCAGCTTCGCTAATTTCATTCATGTCATACGGTACAGGAAATCCATCATTGGTTCCTTGACGTCCGTTTAAACTTCGATAGGTATGGGGAACGTATAATTTCCAGTCCTTATGTCGAACCGCATGCAATTCATTGGTACGGTAGTAAAAGAAAAAATTATCATGTGGTGACTGGACTGTTTTTCCTGTTAGAAGCGGTACAAGAGATGCTCCATCTATTTTTTTCTGAGGTAAATTACTCCCCGTAAACTCAGCCAAAGTTGGTAGCCAATCAATGCCCATAGCAGGCGCATCAATTCTGGTATTAGGTTGAATTGCTTTTGGGTAACGAACAATACCTGGGACTCGATGTCCACCCTCCCAATTGGTTCCTTTCCCTTCTCTAAAGATTCCTGGGGAACCCGAATGCCCTCCATAAGAAAGCCAAGGTCCGTTGTCTGAGGTAAAAATAACTATGGTATTTTCGTCTAAGCCCTCCTCCTTAAGTGTTTTAAGTATTTGTCCTACGCTATTGTCAATTTCACTGATGACATCTCCATACAACCCTCTTGCTTGAGTATTCTGAAATGCCTCAGCAGCAAACAAAGGAACATGAGGTTGGGGATGAGGTAGGTAAACAAAAAATGGAGTTGTCTTGTTCTTTTTGATAAAGCTAATCGCTTTTTCAGTAAGTGCAGCAGTTAGAAAGGTTTGGTCTTCCAATACGCGAAGAGGAGTTTCATTTTCATAAAGTGAAATGTCTGGAAAGTTAAATACAGTTCCTTGTTGTGGGTGTTTAGGCCACATATCATTAGAATAAAGAATGCCGTAAAATTCATCAAAACCGTGTTTGCGAGGTAAAAACTTTGGGGCATCTCCCAGATGCCATTTACCAAAAATTCCAGTTGCGTAACCTCGTTCTTTGAGCAGTTCTGCCAGGGTTGTCTCCTCTGGATTCAGTCCCGCTTTTGACCCTGGGCTATAGGCATTGTGTATCCCAATACGGTCGGGGTAGCAACCAGTTAATATTGAAGCCCTGGAGGCAGAGCAAACCGGTTGAGTGGCATAGTAAGAAGTAAATAACGCTCCTTCAGCAGCCATTTGGTCCAAATTGGGAGTGCTAATGTCCTCTGCTCCATAAACACCTAAATCTCCATAACCTTGGTCATCGGTCAAGATAAAAATAATGTTGGGAGCTTGTAACTGTTTTTTGGGACTACAGCTAATAATTACAAGAAACATTAAAAGTAAATGAACTTTTTTAATCATTTTTAAAAGCATTAAAATACAATACACTTTTGACCATATTAGCTGAAAAATTAAAATTACAAAAACTAAAAGAGTCTGGTATGATTAGAGCTGACTTGTTTAATCAAATAATAACTTTGCTGTCGCTTCCCCAATTTTACTACCAATAGCTATGCCCATACCTCCAAGACGAACCCCAAGGGCAATATTCGAATCAATCTTTTCTACTAAAGGGGTTTTGTTCTTCCCAAATGCCATAATCCCGGACCATTCCATATCGATACTAAACGGTTGATCTGGAAGAATGATTTTGCTTAAATCTTCCATTAACTGCTGTTTAATTTTCGAATTAGATCCAAATTCGGTAGTCGTTTCGCCTTTAAAATCCAACTCTCTCCCCCCACCAAAAAGGATTCTGTTGTCTATGTTCCTAAAATAATAGTATCCTTCTTTGTAATGGAAGGCTCCTTTAACTTTTAACCCTTCTATCGGATGAGTTAAAACAACCAATCCTCGTCCTGGATTAAGCCTGAGTTTGGGGAAAAACTGTTTTGAAAAAGCATTGGTACAAACAGCTAATTTGTGGGTATTAATTTCAATATTTTGATCCTTTAACTGAACTGCAATTTTAGGCTTGGACTTTGACAAGTCAAATCCGTTGACTTCAGTTAGTGTCATATAATCGATTTCACAACTGTTGACTTTTAACCTGAGTGCACGCATCATTTTTCCACTGTTAAGCTGACCCTCAAAGGGGTTTTCAATCAAATGATGTACTTGTTTCTTACTGAATCCAAAGCTTTCAATTTTAGAATTATTCAATTGGAAAACTGCTTGCCCGAACAAAGGATATAAAAGTGTATTGATCTCCTCTATTTTTTTAATTGCCTCTGGGTCTTCTTCAAAGAAAAGCTCAAAACCACCTAGGGATTGAAACCCTATTTCACTTTCCCCTAAAGTCTTTTTTAAAAGTGTAAGTCCTTCCATTCGCAGCTGAACTAAATCGAGTAATGCTTGTGCTTCCATGTGTTGGGTATCATCAATCAATTCAGATAAAGATCCAAAACAAGCAAAGCCAGCGTTCTTGGTACTTGCTCCTGATGAAAACAAGCCGCGTTCTAAAATGGCAATACGAGCCTTAGGGTAACGTTCTCGATAAGACAACGCACAAAACATGCCCGTGATTCCTCCACCCAAGACCACTAAATCGTAATCTAGCATTGCAGATTGTTCCCAGTAGCTCAGCACCTTTTAAAGCTTAAAAATTTGTTCCATTTGGATCCACTTTTCTCCAGGTTTGGCATTGGGAAGGGCTTGCTGGTAATTGGACATCAATTCTTCCCACTCTTGAACTTTGGGATTGCTTTTGTCCATGGCTGCTTTTGCCTCTAATGAAAAGTCTGCTGTCGTTTCCATGATCATGAATAAGCGGTTGGATACTCGATAAATTTCCATAAGCTCTACTCCAGTACTTTTAATCTGTTGAAGAATCTCAGGCCATACTTTTTTATGATGTTCTATATAAGCTTCCATCAAGGTTTCATCCTCTTTAAGGTCTAGGGCAAAACAGTATTTTTTTCGCTGATCAGCCATTTTATTTTGCAGGGTTTAAGTTTCGATACCCAAAAAGTATCACAACTAAGAAGGACACCAAGGGAAGTATAAAAGAAAAGTTGACTTCGGGTACTCCAAGGATTAAAACATCATTATAACCTTGACCTCCAATATCTAAAATCATCCCTTGTAAAATTGGCATAAAGGCTCCTCCAACAATAGCCATTACTAAAAATGCAGAAGCCGGTTTGGCATCCTCTCCTAATCCTTTTAGGGCAATTCCATAGATTGTCGGGAACATGAGTGACATACAAAAAGAGGTGAGTACCAAAGCGTATAAACCGCCTCGACCAGGAATAAAAATTGTTCCTAGACAGCATACTGCTGCCAATATTCCAAGATACATTATAAGCCTACCAGCATTGATGAATTTCAGTACATAAGTAAATATAAAACGTCCTGTTAAGAAGATGATCAAGGCGGCATAGGCATAATTAACAGCCTTTTGATTATTGATCCCTAAATTTTCAGCATATTGATAAATGTATGTCCAGCACATGATTTGAGCTCCTACATAAAAAAGCTGTGCAATAACGCCACCTACAAAATGTTCTTTTTTATAAATTCTTTTGATGGACTCCCACATGTTTGAAGTCTCGTGGCTTTTGGATTCTTCTGGCATTTTAACAAAAGCAATCAGCACCAAAAGAAGAAGTACAAAAATTCCAAGTGCAACATAAGGGTTTCGTATGAGTTCAAGATCTGCGGTCTTGACTGCTGCCTTGGCTGCAGATGAAAGCGTCTCGTAGATTCCATTTCCTTGGGCATCCACATCGTCTGACTGAAGTGACCCTAAGATAAAAGTCTGTGCTACGAGCAGCCCCATAAGTGCCCCAAGGGGATTAAACGCTTGTGCCAGATTCAGCCTTTGGGTAGCAGTAGCTTCATCGCCCATGGAGAGGATGAAAGGATTGGCTGTAGTTTCCAAAAAAGCCAACCCAAAGGTAAGTATGTAGAGTGCTGCTAAAAAGAAGGCGTAATTTTCTAAAGCTGCTGCAGGAAAAAACAACAAAGCTCCAGTAGCATAAAGCCCCAAACCAACTAAGATTCCAATCTTGTAAGAGTATTTTTTTACTACATAAGCTGCCGGCAAGGCCATAGTAAAATAGCCCCCATAAAAAGCCGCTTGGACCCATGATGCCTGGGTGTTGTTTAATTCTAATATCTTTTTAAATGCGGAAACCATCGGATTGGTAATGTCGTTTGCAAAGCCCCAAAGTGCAAATAATGAAGTAATCAGTACAAAGGGAATCACCAATTCTTTAGGGACAACTGCTATTTTATTTTTTGAATTCATATACTACTGTTTATAGGGATCGATCTAAATGTGTATAGCCTCCGTCAACATACAAAAGCTGACCGGTAGTATGACTGGATTGTTGAGACAATAAAAAAGCAACGGTACTCCCTATCTCTTTTGGAGTAGTCATTCTGTTTTCTAATGGAATGTTGTCTTCTATCGTTTTGAGTTTCGTCTGAGGGTCAGGAAAAGTTTGAATCCATTTTTCATACAATGGGGTGAACGATTCTGCAACGATGACAGCATTTACTCGAATTGAGTAGGGAAGCAATTCTACTGCCCATTCACGGGTGAGTGCATTCCTCCCACCGTTTGCAGCTGCATAACCTGAGGTTCCTCCCTGTCCAGTTACAGCTGTTTTTGAACCGATATTTACAATAGCTCCTTTGGATTTTTTTAAGGCAGGTAAGCAATAATGAGCCATCATAAAATAATGAGTAAGATTTTTATGGAGTGATTGGGTAAAGGTCTCAAAATCTCCCTCAGCCAAACTCACGCCATCATTAACCCCTGCATTGTTGACCAATCCATCAATTACACCATACTGATCAAGTACTTCTTGAACAGCTTTTTTACATGCAGCAGCATCTGTAAGTTCAGCATAAGCAAAACCCACTTTTCCCCCTGCGGCGGAAAGTTGGTTTACTGCTTCCGGTATTGTCTCTTTATTTCTACCGATGATTACAACTTGAGCTTCTTCTTGAATCAACTGTTCGCATATCCCGTAACCAATTCCTTTAGAACCTCCTGTTACCACTATGACTTTCCCTTTTAATTGTAAATCCATATCCCTTATACTGTAATGTTGTAAATTCTAGCAGCATTTGCTCCAAAAAGTTTATTTTTTGCCTTAGAAGAAAAGTCAGCCGTGTAATTTGAAACCAAACCAACTACCTCATCATAGCTACCTGCCAACAAACAAACGGGCCAATCTGATCCAAATAGAACTCGGTCTTCTCCAAAGGCATTAAAAACTACATCTAGATAGGGTTCGATTTGCCTCGCTTCCCAATTTTTTAAATCAGCCTCTGTAATCAGCCCAGAAATTTTACAGGACACATTCGATGCTTTTGCCAATTCTTGAATTAAACTTTTCCAAGGGTGTAAACTTTGATTTTTTATATACGGTTTTGCAATATGGTCCAATACAAACTCTTGATTGGGAAATTGATTTACCGTTTGGATGGCTGATTCTAATTGATTGGGGAAAATTAAAATATCGTAGGGAAGCTTAAATTGACTCAACGTACTGATCCCTTTTTGAAAATCAGCAGAAAGAAGAAAATCTTCTTTTTCAGCCTGAACAATATGTCTGACTCCCTTAAAATAGCTGTTCTGAGAATAATATTCCAAACGTTCTTCCACATTTGCTGCTCGTAGATCTACCCAACCCACAACCCCTTTTACAAAGGAATACTGGCTAGCTAGTTCAAGTAAAAATTCTGTTTCTTCCTCTGATTGATCTGCTTGAACGGCGATACAGCCATCAATTTTATGTTGCCACAGATGGGATTCTAAATCTGGTGGGAAAAAATCTGCTTGGATTACTTTCATTGATTCATCAATCCACGCATCTCGCTGGGGATTATACTTCCAAAAGTGCTGATGTGAATCGATTTTCATCCTTAGTCTTTATATGCAACAACCTTTTGTTTTGATACTCCCAAACCATCTATTCCTAACTCAACTTCGTCTCCAGGCACAAGGTATTTAGGAGGGTTTAATCCCAGTCCTACACCAAAGGGTGTACCTGTGGAAATAATATCGCCGGGAAGTAAGGTCATAAACTGACTAATATGGCTAATCACTTCTTGTACATTAAAAATAAAATCTTCAGTACTGCTGTTTTGCATGGTTTCTCCGTTGAGTTTGAGCCACAAATTCAGTTGATTAGGATCCGCAATCTCGTCAACTGTTGCAATAAAGGGTCCTAGGGGTGCAAACGTATCGCAGCTTTTGCCTTTAACCCACTGACCGGATCGTTCAATTTGAAATTCGCGTTCACTAACATCGTTGTGTAATACGTAACCTGCGACATGACTCAATGCATCAGCTTTACTAACATAAGAAGCCTTGGCACCGATTACTATAGCAAGTTCCACTTCCCAATCTGTTTTGACACTTCCTTTGGGGATGATAATATTGTCATTTGGGCCCACAATTGCCGATGTTGCTTTAAAAAAGAGCACGGGTTCTTTTGGTGGTTCCATTCCACTTTCCTCTGCATGCTTGGCATAGTTTAAGCCAACACAGACGATCTTTGAAGGCCTTGCTAAAGGAGCCCCCAATCGAACACTAGAATCAATAACAGCACAATGAGTTTGGTTGTCAATCAACCATGACTCAAGAGCTTGAATTCCCCCTGAACCAAAAAATTCCTCATTGTATTCTTCAACAAAATCACTTACATCAATTCGAGTACCGTCTTGAAGTTGTACTCCTGGTTTTTCGTTACCCTTTGTTCCAAATCGAATCAGTTTCATATACTTATTTCCCGTTTAATTTTATAAAGCCTCCATCTATAGGATAATCCGTACCTGTGATGAATCCCGCTTCGTCTGAACTCAAGTACAATGCGAGAGCAGCGATTTCCTCTGGAGTTCCCATTCTACCGATGGGTTGAGTTTTTGATAGTTTTTCAAACATTTCTTTTTCTTGCCCAGGATAATTTTTTGAGATAAACCCATCTACAAAAGGAGTATGTACTCGAGCCGGTGAAATGGAGTTACAGCGAATGTTGTACTCCAAAAAGTCTTTGGCTATAGAGTAGGTCATCGCCAAAACCGCACCTTTAGTCATGGAATAAGCAAATCGATCTTTTATCCCTATAGATCCTGCGATAGAAGCCATGTTGACAATAGCCGCCTTCCCTGCATTTTTCATGTAGGGAATACAAGCTTTAGTACAATTAAACACCCCTTTAACATTGACACCAAACAAGCGATCAAAATCTGCCTCTGCTGTTGATTCAACCGTTCCTATATGAGCGATGCCTGCATTATTTACTAATACATCAATAGAATCTTTTTCAGCAATGGATTGAACTAGGGTGTTTATTTGGTCAAACTCGGTGACGTCCACTATATGTGCAGCAGCAACATTTCCCTTCTTTTGAATTTCACTGACTGTTTGCTCTACAGCATTTGAATCTGTTTCAAAAATATGGACTTTAGCGCCTTGGTTTGCAAAAGTAGTCGCTATTGCTTTTCCAATCCCACTACCTCCACCAGTGATTAATGCTGTTTTTCCTTTGAGACTGAAATTTGACATAACGATTATTGCACTTTAAGTGGTTCTTAACACTAAAAATACACAATTGAACGACTCTTTCAACCATTTCAAAAAAATAAAAGGATAAGTCCAGCCAACCATAGCCTTGTTATCCTTTTAAAAAAGTAGGGTGTGAAGCCCTACGATTACGAAAGTAAAGATTAAATAAGTAAACAGATCCTATTTGGGCTATTATTTTTAAAACTCCCCATTATTGCGAATGAATAGGTGCCGCAAGATTTTTAGTAACTTGAGCTTAATATGAAATTAAATGCTATGAAATTCGTTCCATTAATAATTCTACTCTTTATGTTACAAGGCTATGAGTCCCAACCCTTTAAAATGATTAAAAGCTATGACAATTTTGAAATCAGATACTACCCCTCAGTAGCTATGGTACAAACCCAAAGTAGTCCAGGGTCTGAACAGAATTTTAGAAAGCTCTTTCAATACATCTCTGGATCCAACGAATCCAATCTTAAAATTGCAATGACTACCCCTGTCCATATGGAAAAAACAGCGGGTAATGAAAAGATGTCATTTGTACTCCCTAGCAATATAAAACAAGCTCCTAGCCCTCAAAATAAAAGTGTCAAAATCATCCAATCAAAAGAAGCTTATTTTGCAGCGATTAAATACGGCGGGTACTCCAATACGTCTAAGGTAAATTACTACACCAAACTGCTTCAAGAGTCTTTGGAAGAAAACAAAATCAAATTTACAGGTCCTCCCGTTGTATTGGGCTATAACTCCCCATATAAATTTTTTAATCGGAGGAATGAAATTATAATCGAAATAGACTATGAATAAGTTTGATCTTATGGTTTTGAGAATAATTCCTCTAATTAAAATAACCACTATCATTGAACCATTAACCATAAATCAATTAAAATAAAACACATTTATTTTTGTATGTTGTTTTAATTTGCCTTTGGGGTGAATGCACAGGAACCAGTAGTACTCAGACAAACTTTTATTAAGGTAGAAGAAGGAAACAATTACGCTGAAGATTTAAAAGAAAAGTTTTCAAAATTTTCACAAGCTCGTATCGACGTAGGCTACCACCAGTCTGGATGGCATCTTTGGGAAGTTGTGGGTAATCCACAAGCGGCGTTTAGCCATATCATTGTTGAGCCCATGACTTTCAGCCAAATGGAAAAAGAACGGAATTGGGAAGATTTGAGAAAAATGCGTTCTGAAACACTTCCGAATATGACCGATTATGATTGGAGAACATTTATGGAAGATGTGAGAGAAAAGAGAAATATTATCGCTGAAGCCATGTTTGTGGGAGTCAGAGATATCGGAAAAACAAGTGACGTTAGCCTACCTGATGATTTAGGGGTCATTAATTTTATGAAGGTTGCACAGGGAAAAAGCAAGACCTATGAAACCATGGAATTAGAACTGTACAAAGGGGTCTAGCTAAAAATGATCCACGTAGTGGTTGGTCTTTAGGACGAAGAATCGATAAAGTGGGAACCGATATTTATTGGAATTACTTTACGGTAGACTGGTTTTCAAATTACACAGACTTTATTAAAGCTGCAGCTAGTGTTCAAGCATGGGACGCTGACAAAAACTATGAAAAAATGTTAGATATTCGAGATTTACGCGAATCCGTCGTCATTCGAAAAGTAATGATGCTAGAATAAGCTTCTCTAGTGTTTTTAAAAAAATATAGAAAAAGGGGGAAATAAATAGAACAAAAACAAATCCAAATTGTAGATATAAGAAGACTGCTAGAGCAATTGAAAATAACAAAGCATAGAGGTGTTCTTTTTTCATTAATTCTAATTATCCTTTCCAAGTACCTCCATAACGATAGTGGTGGTTGTTTGGTTTAACTTCTACCACTCAAGATTTACATAAAAAGTGCCACAAACGATCCGCTTTATATTGCACTCTATACATCACATTGTATTCTTTATTACAACCGTCACATAATTTGACTCTACTCATGGGCTGTTTAACATAATTTCAAGTTAAGCAAAAAATTTAGTAGCTTTAAAGTATCGAAGTTAGCAAGAATACAACATCAAGCAAAGGTTCTTTTCTCAGCATTTTTCTCCTTATTCTATCTGGTGAATTAGTCTTCATCCTTCCCTACTTTTTATCTCGGGTTTTTAGACCCACTTTTTTAGACGTATTTAATTTAACCAATATAGAATTGGGGAGTTTGTTTTCAGTTTATGGAACAGTTGCGCTTTTTTCTTACATTTTCGGAGGATCCTTAGCTGATCGATATTTACACGGCAAGTTGATTGCAATTTCTTTGCTTTTGACCTCATTGGGAGGCCTTATACTTGCCACCTATCCATCCTTTTTTGTGCTTCAATTAATTTATGGCTATTGGGGCTTTACTACGGTATTCCTCTTTTGGAGTGCGATGATCAAGGGTACTCGTATTTGGGGTGGTACAAAAAACCAAGGGCAAGCTTTTGGATTCCTTGACGGAGGGAGGGGGCTTGTGGCTGCACTGATGGGAACAATCGGTGTGTTTATTTATTCCCTCTTTCTAGAAGCTGATGTGCAAGCTGCCAATATTTTGGAACGCCAACATGCTTTTAAATACGTGATTTTGTTTTCTTCCTTAGTGGTTGCGCTTGCGGGAGTATGGGTCTATTTTTACCTCAACATAAAACCAGAAGAAGAACAGGGTATAACGAGTTCGTCTCATTCATTGAAAGATATCCTAAAAGTGCTAAAATTGGAATCTGTTTGGCTTTTAATGCTGATTATTCTCTGTGCTTATTTTGGATATAAGGTCACGGATATTTACTCCTTATATGCTTCAGAGGTAATGAATTATAATGAAATAGAAGCAGCAAATGTCGGTTCACTTCAACTGTATCTAAGACCAATTGCGTGTGTACTTTTTGGCTTTTTAGCCGACCGATCAAAAAGTATATTGTGGATTACTATAGGATTCCTTATCATGCTTTTAGGTTCTGTACTTTTTGCCTCTGGGATCATTAAATCTCATCTAAATCTGATGTTTTTTCTTTCTCTCATCGTTTTGGCTGTAGGGACTTATGCTATTCGAGCACTTTATTTTGCCGTTATGCAAGAAGGAAAAATTTCTTTGGCTTTAACCGGAACAGCAGTAGGGATAATTTCCCTTACAGGCTACACCCCTGATATATTTGCAGGGCCTCTCATGGGGTATTATCTAGATCGTTTCCCCGGTCTGCTAGGACATCAATATGTTTTTATCTACCTCGTGGGCTTTTCGTTGATCGGCTTAATATGCGCACTACGTTTTGCTAGAATTGTGCGTTGATGACCTGCTACTTTTCTTCTACTGCTGTGTCTGAATCGGATACTTGCGTAATTTTTTCAGGATTGAATCTAAGCCACAAGCTTAAAGACAAGGGATATATAGCCCCCATCCAAATAGAGGTAAACTCAATCTTTGGAAGTGATTGCCAAATCCCTGTCTTGTGGGGTATTAAAAAGTCTTGGATAGAAAATGATACCCAAAACTTTTCAATTTAATCTTTAAGCATACTACGCCTTTTTTAGCCTGCAAAAATATAGGCACAATTTTCATTTTGTGCACGTCCTAGAGCCATTACACCTGAGGGTACAAGTTTAATCCCAGGTAAGATGCCTTCTATCATTTCTGCATAAACATCATCAGGGTCTAAGTTCATTTTGCTTGCTACCGCTGAACCGTAAACTCTTGTTGCAAGATCACAAACACAAAACATCGACCCGCGACTTTGCAGGTCTTTAATCCCTTGAATTGGGGGTAATGGCATGTCTCCTTCCATAGGCTCATAAACGGTATTTCTCAAAGATGGCTTTCCTGTTTGGTTGTCGTTGAAGGATACCAATTCTCCCAACTTAAATTTCTCCCATACAGAAGAATTGAATGCAAAGACTATCCCTGCATGCCTTAATACCGTCATCGCAGTCATGTTGGAATCGTTTACCCCAACAGATTTGTTGGATTCTAAAAAAGCCCAATTCCAAACTATGGGAAGGGTATTGTGAGGTTGACTTCCATCATAAACGACACGGTGGTCTCCTTTAATTTTTTTAAACCAGAGGGAGATATCCTCCTGATTGATATCGGAAGTTGTTTTGACAGGATCTAGCTGATCAAAATCTTCTATAAAGTTTGGGAAAGCTGTGGCTCCAACGCCTAATGCAATTGAAGTGAAAAATTTTCGGCGATCGTAATTCATATGTGTTGATTTATGGTTAGTAATTTTAAATTTACAAATTAGATTTATTAAATGCCATTATTTATAAATAAAAAAACGCAGCCCCCTTTTTTAAAACAATTAATTAATTTAATTTACTATAAAATATATTGTTAAAAGCTCTTTTTAAAATTGTAACCAGATGAGTACAGCTTCTTTAATTGAAAAATATAATTTAAAATCACGCCTGATTGAGCTTGTGATTCTTTTTATAGCGGTCTCCTTGAGTTTTGTCGTTGAAAATTATAGAGAAGATTACTCTGAAAAGCAAAATGCCAAAGAACTATTATCCTCTATGCTTACTGACCTTCAGGGAGATATCATTAGGTTTGAAACTTTTACCGATGCAAGAAAAAAACTTATCAATGATGTGTACAGTTTTATTGATGATGTCGAAAATAGAGGGTTGTTAAAAGACGATTTGATACAACAAAAATTATTTTCAATGGCTATTTTTAACTGGACCTATTTTGAACCCAATACGGCAAATATTGAGCAAGTAATTAGCTCTGGAGCTTTACGCTATTTAGGGAATGATGAATTAATACATCAAATCGGAGTCTTGGAATCACAGAATTTATCAACTATGAATCGCCAAAAAAGAGAGCAAGAGTTTTTTTTAAATTACTTACAGCCTTTGATGCACAAACATTACAATTTCAAATGGATAAACTCAAACTATGTTAGAAACTGGGAGTCGTTTGAGCATGCAAATGAAAAATTAGCTAAAGTGAACCCCAGCTTAAAAGACCTGATGTTTTGGGTCGACAATAAAGAATTAAAGAAAACCATTATTAATCTTTTTGAAAACTATGTGTTTATTCTAAGGTCAAGTTATGGTGTCAATTACGACGAATACCTCCATGAGATAAACAATACCATCCAAATAATCGAATCACACCTTGAAACAGAGTAGTTCAATTCTTAAAACCGAATTTATACCATTAAAAAACCCTCCAAATAGGAGGGTTTTTAGATCATTTATTAGAGTTTACTCTATCTGTTGAACTTCCAGTTCTACTGTTTTATTTACAAAATCAAACTCTCCTTTCCACATCATGATTTTCCCATCTGTTACTGAATCGAAGCTGTAGACTGTAAATGTTTTTCCATTAAATTTTGACGCACCTTGAAGCGTTGCTTCAGATATTACATCTCCAACTTGGCCCCATGACATGCCCGTAAACTCACCCAATCCATTTTGATTATTGAGCTTATTGGTAAAGTGGAAGTTGCAAAAAACTCTTCCGTAAGGTCCTGCTTCTCCTGAAGCAGTGAGTTTATACTCTCCCCCTCCCAGTGATTCTGCTGAATCCATTTCAAAACTTGCTTTAAATTTGTCTAGAGATTTTAAACTTTGTGCGTTTACTAAGCTAACTGCAAAGAAAAGCGCAACACAAAAAAATAATTTTTTCATTTTGATTGATTTATGGTAATACCCTTAGTAATACAAATAAGTCTTTAAAACAAAACATTAAATCACAAAAAAATCACCTCTTTGGGACGTTTTAGAATTCTTATTCGTGGAGCTTGTTATTTCCTCTTTTCATTTCAGCTTTTACGGAAGTGTCCCCATAAGCCTTATTCTTCAAGAATAGAACCCCTTTGTTCTGCATCAGTTGGATTCACCCAACCTGTTTTAATTTGCTCTCCTTTTTTCCAACGTGTGTAATAGTTTTGAGTGTTTTTATCGGCGTAGGGATAAGCGTCAAAAATTGGAGTTTTTGTATCTTCCATTCTTGGGTCTTGTTGCTCCACTAAAGTTTGCTCCAACAGCCTTTTTAATTCATTTTTAACTGTGGCAAAAGAAGCTACTTCAGCTAAATTATTCATACAATATGGATCGGCCTTAAGGTCGTATAATTCTTCTGGTGGACGTTTACCAAAAGCCCAGTGCCAATAAAGGGTATCTTTATTTCGGTTGCGTTTAAGTATTTCTGATTTAGTAGGGCTACCGTCAGTGTTTAAGTAGCCTGTTTCTGGATTTCCCGCAGGCCAACGGTTAGGCTCGTAATTGATTGTATAGGCGAGCTCTTTAGTCACTATCCCTCGAACCGGATAACCGCCATCATTTTCACGACCTATATCGTGTCTTTCTTTGCCAATCAGCACAAAAGAGCGGTGGACTGATTTCTCCTGATCAAAGTTATCATCAAAAAAATCCTTCCAATTTTTCCCTTCCATGGGTTGCATTTTGGATTGCTTAATATCCACTCCGGCAAGGCTTAAAATGGTAGGAGCAAAATCGGCAAAGCTTACCAATTCATCCACCACACGCCCTGGGTTTGTTATTCCTTTGCCCCATCGAATAGCAAGAGGAAGGTGATGGTCGTAGGGATAAACCTGCCCTTTTACTCTTGGGAAAGGCATTCCGTTGTCTGAGGTAACGATGATGATGGTGTTGTCAAGCACATCAATGGAATCAAGGTGATCGACTATTTTCTCGAGTTGTTGATCAAAATGTTCAATCTCAAAAGCGTAGTCCAGCATATCATTTTTTACACTTTCCGATTCTGGAAAAAAGGGAGGTATTTCCTTGATCATAGCGACTTTTTTTGCCCCCAAAGCAGCTCCCGATCCATAGCTGTAGTTTCTGTGTGGTTCATGTGCTCCGAACCAGAAAAAGAAGGGTTTTTTTGCCTCTTTTGCCTCTAAAAAACTAAGGAAATTTTGAAAGTAATTATTTGTTGAAATAGCCTTTGTAGGTGGTTTCAGCTGATGTGAACTAAAGTTTGGTCCAACCAGCTCTCTGGGCTTTCCCCCTTTTGTAGCAATCCCTGGAGCCCATCCTTTTCCTGTCCTGCCGATAAAATAGCCCGCTGATTGTAAGACTTCTGGAAAGGTTCTAAATTTTTCAGGAAAATACGGCCAATGATTTGCTGCGGCTTCCAACTGCCAACTGTTTCTGCCAGTCAAAATTATGGCCCTTGATGGAGCGCATTTGGCGTTAGGAGTATAGGCATGAGAAAAATAAAGCCCCTCTTTTGCAATTCGATCAAATGCAGGTGTTTGAACCCATTTGGAGCCGGCATAAGAAGTATGCTCAAAGGACTGATCGTCAGCAATCACAAAAAGTATGTTGGGACGCTCTTGGTCAGCATTTGATTTACAAGAAATGAAGCCTGTGCCGATTAAGACAATTCCAACTAAAACAGTATATTTCATAATCCTTAAATTTAACAAACTATTTTTAACCATCGTATGCTTAACGGATACACTTACAGCCTTCAAATCGCTAAATTGAGTTTGGTCCGTACAGCTGTGGTCATAATGCTACTGCTAGTATCTAAAATGAATGCGCAAAAACAAATAGAAGCCACACCGAGAGAAGATCTTTCCTTCAGCACCAACAAGCGAATACTGAATACCACGATTAATTCACTTGATGTTTTTGAAACCAAACATCCAAAATGGTCCCACCCTTTAAAAGAAATCCTCAGCGAATATCTGCATACCTCGATTGTAATCGATCAAAAAGAAAATCTATTGGTTTCCTTTGACGGAAGCCGCTTCCCACTAAAATCAAATGCTAGTGCCCTTGATCTCACCAATGAAGTCATCGACAAAATAGGCGCCATGTATTTTGGAAAAAGGGAAGTGGATAAGTTAAAAAAGAACAACGCTTATTAATCTTCACTCATTATTTGAGTTTATAAAAATATCAAGAAGTCCTTTTTTCCAACCAGAGGATTGTACTTTAGGCTACTCCACTTTGACCTTAAACCCAATACTTACATTTTCCCAGCTTAAGGAAACTTTGCCCTCTGATTCACTCAGCCCTGCTACCTTATAGGTCAAGTCTTCTACTGCCTTTTCAGTGTATTCAGGTTTTACTTTAAATCGAAGTACATCCTCTTTTGGGTCGTAATCGTCTTTTCCATGTTGATCCCAATTGGTGTTAAAAATAACCGTCCATTCCTCCTTAGATGGAATTGTAAATAGCCCGTATTTTCCAGCCTTTAAAACTTTATTATCTATCAATAAATCCTTGTTGGTTTCAAACCAAGTGGCCTTATGAGCTCCTGACTGCCATACCTCACCAAAAGGCAAGAGGCCCCCAAAAATTATTCTCCCTCTCATGCTTGGGGAAGAGTAGTCTATGTGAATATGGGCATCGCCTATCATATTCATCGCAAAGGTGTGAGGACTTAAAGTCTTCTTTGTTGAAGTATCATTTGCTTTGCCAACCGTATGTTGGTGCTCTTGTTCAGTTGCTCCTTGAGTTTGATTTTTACAGCTAAGAACTATAGAAATAAGTAGGGTGTAAAATAAAATCTTCTTCATGTTTATCAACTTCAAATTTGGTTCTGCAAGATATCAAAAAACCACAAATTATTAATCTATAAGTAAGAGTTCATATTACGCTACCTTTGGTATTGAGGCTTTTATAATTTAAATACGAAGTGCTTCTAAAATAATGGAATTAAAAAAAATTAGAAAAGTGAATTCAGTGGATTCAACATCTGTTAAAAATTTAAATAGAGGGGCTACCTTTTCTAAGTGTAAAATCTATCGCTATCGCCTTTGGCGTATTTGGGATGCTAAAAAACCAACGGTATTGTTTATCATGTTGAATCCATCAACTGCTGGTTCAACTATGGACGACCCTACAATCAAACGGTGTATCGGTTTTGCTAAATCTTGGGGCTATGGTGGGTTGTATGTTGGAAATCTCTTTGCCTACCGATCAACACAACCAAAAGGATTGTTAAAACTAAACGATGCAGAAGGAAAACAAAATCAGACTCATTTATTAGAAATGAGTAAACTGTTTAAGATAGGCGTCTGCGCTTGGGGAAATCAATCGATTATCAATAAAATAAACCCAAATTACCAGCTTAAAAACTTAAGTATACCTCTTTTTAATATAGAACTATACAAAGGAGGAACACCGAAACATCCTTTGTATTTAAACTCCAACTTAAGACCTAAGCCTCTTTAAAAACTGAGCTTATTGTTTGAGTTTTTTAAAGGATGTATGCGAGTGAATAATCTTCCATTCTCCGTCAATTTTTTGAAGGATAGAAGTCGCTACTCCCTTGCTGTTGATCGTTCGCTCTGTAATACCCCTTTCCGGATCTTCCTTGTGTACTATGGTATATAAATAATCTTCCGTAGTATATGCATAAGGTAGATTTACGCTAACATTGACATTGTAATCTGAAAAAGTAAAACTTTTAAAATGACCTAGTTCAGGACCTAATGATTGTCTATGTAGTCAGTATAAGTTCCCTCTACTTTACCTTGTTCATAAACAAGAGCATCATCAGTAAAAAGTTCAAAAGTCCCTTTTGTGGTCAAATTTTGTAAAGCATTTTTATAGGATTCTATTACGGTCGAAACATTTTTCTTCTCGACATCTTCAATATTTCCCTGTCCATATATCAAACAGTTTGAAAACAACAAGAGAGATAGGGGGATTAGTTTTTTGATAACTTTCATCATTGATTTACTATTTAGATTGCTTTTTACGAACGCAAACAGTCTATTGTTTATTATTGCATTAGAGCGTATCCATTCAATTGATAATTTAAAAGTACACTTGAGCCAGAGAGTGCTTCAGTCACATTTTTGTTTATTTGGGAATTCTCTATTTTCTTATAGGCTGTTGCTTGAGAACAAACAAACAATTTTACTCCGTAGTTAGATAAAAGTTTTATAACCTCAGTGTTTGGGTTTTTTTTACCAAACTTTTCTTGGTAAGCACTATCTGTCAGAACAATTGTGGTTGCTGGGCCCTGAATAGTTGCAGCAATTTTAACAGCATCACTTGAAATATTTACACAGCCTAGCATATTTATGGCATGGGCGATCCCATTCAATCCTTTATTAATCCCTTCCCTTGTTTCACTAGTCGTAATCTTATAAACCATTTTGTATTCTAAATTGGTGTCCGGTTGTACGGCAACATCTTTCGAATACTTGATTTTTCCATATCCTTCAATTACAGGAGTTACCCATTGCTGAGCGGATCCGATTGCAGGTAAACAAACACATAACACAAATAGTAGCTTTCTCATTATCAATTGATTTACAGTGAATTTATACAATATACGAAGAAGTCGCTTGAACTAAGGAGTAAGGTGTCTCTTTTTAGAACATAAAACCCTCCAATTAGGAGGGTTTTTAAGAAATTATAATTTGGTTTCTTACTCCGCTCCCTTCATGGCTGCTGCCATAGCTCCTGAAGCATCAAAGTAGTCTCTCATTTCATGGATTTGACCTTTGGCATTAAATTCGAAAGAGTGATAAGCATTGGTTGTTATAACGTTACCATTCATTGGATTTTTTGCAGTCCATACTCCGTAAGTTCTTACACTTCCGTTTGAATTCCCTAGAGAATCTGTACCTGGTAGCCAAACTTCTGCATTATAGGTGATTTCGTCAAAAGCATCCATCCATCCTTTACCTGCGGCTATAAAAGCATCGTATTTGCCAGGCTCAGCTCCATAAAAAGGAGGATAATGCGTAACGCCTGGGCAAATTAAAGGTCTTTGACCCTCTAAATCTTCCGTAAGGAATAATTCAAAAAATGTTTGCGCTGTCTTTAAATTTGAAGCGTACTCTTCTGACATATCTGAGCTTTGTTTTTCAACTGGCTGATTACATGATATTGTCAATGTCAATAAAAAAGTTACTAAAATTGTTTTCTTCATCTTTTTAAATTTATGATTATAGTCCGTGCAAGTTAGCTATAATTGAATAACATATCAAATAAGCCACAATTCCAAAGTAAAAATCTCATTTCTCCAAAAATTGTGATTAAGATAAATGCTCGTATTGGTGAGCCAGTTAAATACTAAGTGATAAACTAAAGTTTAGGAAACTCTTGGTTTATCCGTTGAATAAGGAGGGTAAATTGGCATAGTAAATAGCCTACTATAAAATAATAAACACCTAAAAAAAGAGTAGCCCTTGTTAAAATACTAATATGAGCAAATACCAATGAAAAGGAAATCTACACCCAAACTGGATTTACCATTAGCTATCTTAAAAAGATATCGCATCACAATTGCATCCCATCACGTACCCATAGTAATCCTAAATAAACCACCCCATTTTGCCGTAAGGGAATCTTAGGTTAGGTCTGTTTTAGCGACGGATTAGAGGGGATTTGGGTTGTCCTATTCATGTAAATTTTAATTGAAATAAAGAATATTGGTTTCTTCATCTGTGCTCTAAAGTTTGACCGTTATGGGCCATCCTTTAAATTGTTTTGCATCAGTTTTGGAAACGTCTTCATATCTGGGCCAGCATTCGAAGGTGACTTCTTTTTTTTGAATATTAAATCTGATAAATCCAAACCCAGCACCATTGGAACTAGAGTCCGGATTGGCATAGGCATGCATGGTAATTTTATTTTTAAATCCATCGAGATAACGTCCTGTCCATTGGAGTATGTCATTGTTTTTGTCACCGGGCATTTCGTCTTCAGGCCACCACCATCTGCTGTAATAATTGTTAACAATGGCAGGTACCACAAAAGCCCATGGGCCATCCTCAAAATCTTTTATCCCATGATGAATAACGGAGGCTAGGTGTTGATCACCTGCTATATGTACCGCTCCAGCTTTTTGGATCAGACTGAGAGCTTCGTTTCTTCCGTGTTGAGGCCATCCATTAGAATCCAAGTCCGCATGAAGACGATTACTTGCTTTACCATGCAAATGGGCTCCACCACAAAATCCTGTGGCGGAAAGAACAGCTTTCATTTTAGAGTTTTTCTCAGAACCCCACTCTTCCAAAAATTGGTGCTGGAAAGCTCCAAGCAATACCAGTTCTGGTAAATTGATACTTTGGGGATCGTAACCAGGGTCATTGATATGATCTGCTCTGGGCCCTTGTTGGTGGATTTTTCCATTGGGTCCAGACTTAAATTTTCGATCCTCTATTATAGCAAAATTTACTCCTCCAATTTTTAGGCTGGTAAAGTAAGCTTTGATCCCTTGCTCCAAAGGTGCTTGATGATAAGGATCAGGCAAATGTGCTGTTTGTGCCCTTTCTACCATTTTGACATATTCAGAGTGAAAATAATAGCCTCCATCATTGCCGTCTATACGCATGGATTTTTTACCACCTTCACCCCACAGATTACCCTGACCAATATCGTGATCATCAGGAATAGTAATACAAGGACGATTCCTAAAAACTTCCCTGAATTGCATACCAAATTTTAACCAAGCGGCTGTATGTTCTTTGTGATCATAGGATTGATCTCCAGCAAAAAAAACGAGATCAGGATCCAAGGCGTTTATGTTTCGAATATAATTCTCTCGGTCCCCTCTGTCTTTATTACTATTACAGGATAAAGCTGCCATAGTAATTTCGGTTTTTTCTTTAGGATCCTTTCTGATCGTTCCCTCAAAAATGGCATTTTGACCATGAGATAATTTATATTTTACCGATTGATTCATGTCCCAATTTTCAATTCTAAACAAGGCAGACCATCCTATCTCATTTACTTGTTTTGATTGAACTTCTTCCCATTTGTTGTTTTGATAAAAGGACAATCTTACTGTTCTACTCTCTTGCGGATATAGGGGGAAAAGCTGGGCAGAAAGCTTTAGGGTATTGTTTGAAGTGGTATAAATACCAAAAGCAATGACCTGGTCTCTGGGTACCTTTATGTCGATGATCTTACTGGTTTTACGGTTCCACCAATCGTTAGTTGCCAAAATATCCAATTCAGTAAAAGGTGCTTTGACGTATTGTGGAGAAGGATTTTGACAAGCGCCCACCAAAATAGTAATCACAATAATAAATCCAATTAGAGGCTTTTGGAATTGATACATAATTTCGTTTTCACTAATCTAAAAAAAAATGGACTACATATCAAATCCCAACCCCCTAATCAAATAGAAAAACCGTTTTCTGCAACCCTTGCCCCTGTGTTTGGGATAAGAGTGCTTGAGAAATTTTAAGGCTGTAAAATTGGTCTACTAAATGGTCTACTATATAAAGAAAAAACACCTACAAATTAAGTGTAAGTGTTTGATAATCAATGTGGAGAAGATAGGACTTTAGTACAGACTTTTGGAATAATGCCATATCTAAAAGTAGTAGATATGTTTAGATTAAACAACTATTTTGAATAGTGACTATGTTTAAGAACCCACTGTGTTCAATTGATTGATTTACAGAGAATTACGCGTATTTAGAATAAAGTGCACTGATTATCAGTTAGTTACATCTTTATGCCCAAGTAAAATGAAGAGGATATTTATATGTTTAATCAAGTAGGCTTGTATTCCAAATATCTTTCTTGCAAAGCCAATCCCCATTTTTTTGTTTTTCCCAAACAACAATATACTTCCCATAGTCATTAACTTCTTCACCCTCAATAGTCATTTTAATATCATAAAGACCTGTCTCGTATGCATAAAGGCCTTCTTGGATGACTTCTGTTGTTTGTAAACCTAATGTACCATTCCCCATATCTATTTCAGACTTATACATTTGCTCAATATTATCTCTGCCAACTACAAAATCAGATTTGGGTGGTATTACAACAGCATCAAGGGTATGTAATGATGCTATCCCTTTAGCATCCCCTTTATTATAGTACTCTACCCATTTAGAGTTATTATCAATTATGATTGATTCTACATCTTCAACCTCACCACAGCTAAAAATCACAAGTGTAAATAATGATAAGA